>Ga0187847_10000729_pt1 | contig 33984 bp, 49 predicted proteins | sample June2016WEW_4_10_FD_132458 | JGI IMG/M metagenome (GOLD analysis project Ga0187847, IMG submission 132458) | Peatland microbial communities from SPRUCE experiment site at the Marcell Experimental Forest, Minnesota, USA - June2016WEW_4_10 | ecosystem: Environmental > Terrestrial > Soil >...
GCGCTACAAATAAGGTTCCCATAATAGCCTATGCGAATTTCCAACGCATCAGCATTCCCAACTCGCAACCCTTCCAAACCTTCTAACCCGTAGGTGAGAATGTGAGGAACTTTCCCTAAGGAGCGAAGCTTCCAGGTACTCATTGTTAAGAGGTATGCGGTCTGAGGAGGGCAGGAACGGTCAGCTAGGATGGTGACTCGGCCGTAAGCGGATTGGAAGGTGATCCCTTCGAATGCCACTTCAACTTCATCGTGCTTAGCTTGAACGTACTGAACTTTTCCGCCCAATGCATTCACGAGGGATGCATAAGAAGCGAAGTCCATGATACAAAGGTCGGGCTTTCCACCTTCTCGGTTTAACACTGCGAGAGCGTTTGTCAAACCTTCTTCGATGGTGTAGCTTGTAGCATTGTATCGGTTACCGGCGAGACGGGTGACGTCTGCAGATCGGTTAACACCCCAGAAGCTATCGCTAGATCCAGGAGAAGTGGTGGGCAGCCATGCAGCTAACCCTGACAATGCAAGGTTCGTGCCTGTGCTGATGTTCCCTGCAACGATATCTCCGTAGATACCGAGGGCGTTTCCAACTGTCGTCCAAGAGGAGTCAGTAGATGTTGCAAGAACAGTTATAGTTCCTGTGCTTCGGTTTACAGCGGTGATCGTTGCTTGTGTGGAGGAGATCGAGGAGATAGCAGATCCGTTGTTTACGAAGTTCACCAAGGTCATTCCAACTTCAAATTGCACGATTTGTTGTGCATTGGAGAGGGTGATGGTGTAGGTAGGAGCTGCAGCGGTTGCAGATCCGATATATCCGCGGGTAGCAGATCCGTCACCGAACAATTCGAAAGCGATGTTGTTGGTGATGTTTCTGAAGCCTGCATCCATTTGGAGCTTAGCAGCGTCAACGAAAGCGCCGGCTGACGTCTTGGTCTGTTCCATCAATAGGTTCGTGATGGTGACCAATTGGTAGTCGGAGATGACGTAAACGAAGAAAGAAGCAAGCTGCGTAGCAGTTTGCTGTCCTTGAGCGTTAGCGAAGGCATGGCTTCGTCCTTGTGGAACGCCGTATTCTAAGGGCACCAAATTGTTATCGTTAGGCTTTTTATCCTAACTTCTTATATTTGTTAATGTAATTAACTAGATTTAAAAATGTTTGTTCATTTTCTTCTAAGAGCCCTAAAGCTCTATTACATTTTATGCAAAGCACTCCTCTGACTTGCTTAGTATCATGGTTATGATCTAAAGCCATGGCGACTTGTTTTCCACGCCATATAGTCTTTACGTTGCGCTTACAACCTGCACAAACTCCGCCTTGTTCTTCTAACTTGGCGTTAAAGTAGTCTATTCCTACTCCATAAGCTTGTTTCAGCTTTGTATCCCTTATTTTTTCGGGATTTTCATCGCGGTATTTTTGAACGGTTTTGAGTTTAAATTCTTTTTTCTCTTTATACTCTTGTCGTCTTATTTCACTTACACATTCTTTACATCTTGCTTCTTTATCAAGCCTTTTATAAAAATTGTTTTGTGATTTAATTTTACCACAACGTTTGCATGCATTCATATAAGTTCGGCATACATTTTCAACTTAAGTAATTTTAAGTTGCCTACCACTCTTGGCACTATTTTAGTTTAGCACAATTAAATGCTAAGATCAAGTACTATGCTCTACGGTGGGTGAATCTCTTTAGTTACTCACCTTACCTCGGGATTGGCATTTCAGCTTCCCCCGATACTGGTTGGTTTTATATCCCCTAGCCATTAAGGGATATATTTTCCTGCGAATCCGTCCGTTTGAGCAGGAAAATTAAAGCCCCGACGGTTATCGGGTAGGGCTTTCGTTCTTTGGAACAAGGGCTAAAAAAGGATTTTCCTTGTAAACAAGGTCCTTCATGTATTCATTTGAATCGGTGTACAACTCTTTTACAGTTTGTTATCGTAGGTTATTAACCCCTACATCATTGGCTTCTTATGTTATACCAATGCTCAGACTATCGCATCACCTCTCGGCGTTTTCTCATTTAGTCGTTCACGGTGGCTTTCGCCTTCCGCCTTATCACCTACTGCTAGGCGTCTAAGTCTATTAGAGAAAATTTATAATGCAGCTCTAATTATTCTATATAACTGAAAGTGTGACCCTTATAAGACGTCATTCGATGCTGCGGATTAAGGGCGGCATAAATACCATTTGCCTTTAATCCTAAGTCCTTTGCTGCCTCAACTACTAAAGTATAAACTTTTTCGTTTTGATGACAAATGAACTTTCGTGCGCGTTTTCGAAGTTTGGCGGTTCGGGCATCTGTCCGAGCTTTTATAGCTTCGAGAGTTGCCGGACCGCGTTTAGTCCGCCTTCGCGACTTCGCACTGTTAGAGATATTTGCTAAGACCTCAGGTCTGGTTTCTTTTTGACCTTTGTTCCAAGCCCACTCTATGCCATGCTGACCTCCGGGAGATACATTGTACCGGGGGGCATATTTAGCAATATAGTGTTTCTCAGCAGCATCTAAATCTACTTGATTGTAGTAGATACTATGCTTAGACCATTTAAAAGCTTCAGCTCCGTGCTTTCTAATCGCAGCACCTAAAACGCTATTCCCACCCTTGAGCGATAACGATATGTGTTGCCTTTGTCGGTCTTCGAGTCGTCTACGTGTTTGTCCTATGTAGACTATTTCGTCTTCCTTCGTTACGAAATATATTATCATGGGTTTACTGCTCATATGCATACCATTTTATCCTATCAGTTATGGAATTACAAGTTTAAGCTGCAATTTGGTTACTTGAGTTTGCGTATACAGCAGACATTTGCGTTTCCTTAAGCTTTGGTTATAACGTAGGTTAGTACGTCATGATCCGCAGCTAAATCTGATCGTTTATAAGCTATCAAAACACCATGCTTTGATAGGGTTTAGACGAAGTTATTTTTTAAGTTTGTTTTCGAATGCCAGTATGGCTCGTTCCTTTGCGCTTAAAGGGCGAGACGCATTAACTGAATTCGTTAACGTTTTCATTTGTTGCTGCTGAGGCTGAGCGGTTGCCTTCGGGGTAGCATCTGGAGCAGGGGCTCTTGGCGCTAACCGTGATTGCACCTTGCTGAGTTTCGTCAGTCTAAGTGCTTCGTCAAGCAAGTAATCTTCAACTTGCTGGGCAGCTTCCTCAACCGTCATAAGGATGCCGTCCTCGTCAAATGTTTTAGTGATTAGTTCCACTACGTCGCCGACGCTGCGGGTTGCCTTGATAGTCTCGAATGCGGGGTCGACTTGAACTAATCTAGCGACATCTGCTCTAATCTGTCTTTCAGCTTGTGCACGCTGAGCAGTGTTCGCTTCTTCAAAGCTTTTCTTTGTGTTCTCGGTCTCGCCTTTTAGGGCTTTCATCTCTTCTCTCAGGGCTCTCAGCTCATTTTGGGTAGCCATGTTCTCTTGACTTGGGCCATTGATGGCAGCCTCAGTCAATTGATCGTAGGTTAAGCCTTGATTCAATAATGTACGAATTGGATCTCTTAGGAGGTCTTCCTTGGAGACATACTTAGATTCGTCGAATTGAGAGGTAGGTTTAGAGCGTTCGGCAGCGATCTTGGCCTTTTCGGCTTCCAATGTAGCGCGTTCTTGCCTAATCTGTTGATCTTTAAGGCGATTTGCGCGTTCTTGGCGTGCAAGTGCAGCATAACGAGAACTGAGAGGTTGTTCCTCGGCTTTCGTCTCTTCTTGGCCTTGAGGAGGTAGACTCTCATTATTGCTGTTCTGATCTTTTGGAGCAGCTCTTGCACTCCTGACGGCAGAAGCTTCCTCAGGGGAGATCTGAGTGGGGTTCTGAACAGGATGCTGCTGAGCTTGTGGAGATCCACCATTTTGGATCATTTCGATAGCTCTTTGACCTGCTGCGGTTCTAGAGGCTACGGTTGTGTTTGTGGGCTGTACGATGGCTGGTGCGGCCAATGGTTCGAGTTTCATATTATTCTCCTGCGTTCATGTTTTGGGTAATTACAAATTGTTTCGATTCTAAATCTTCATCATCCTTGCAATCTGTTATATCAAGGCGAGGAATGGACGCGGAAGTACTGGGATGAGGATTGGTTAGTCGCTGTATAGCCCATAGACGGCTGTCAATTTTAGGCGGTTTCTTCAATTCAATTTTAATGCTTAAGCCTGCGAATTGATTGTATTTTAGTCGAAACAATAGATCATTGATTCTCCATTTACATAAGGCGAGGGCGTACGTCAAGTACGATAGGGGGGATTTCATTTTATGACTCCTAATACGTTCATTGCTTTAACGATATAAGTTGCTTATATCGTTGGGTTTTATATTAGTGGCTGCTTAGATATGGAGCTTCGCTAGCTCTAAACTTAGTAGTATCACTGTGGATACTAAAATTAAGATGGCACGTTGATAACCTGAGACGCTGATCATAGGCCTATGAATCTGTGTGACATTACCGCATTCCTTACAGAACTTCCTGAGAGGCATCATTGCGCCCCGCCGGGGTTTCCGTTGGGGACTAACGGGCTTTGGGGCAAAGCTTGAGGGGCAGCCGCAGGTGCTCCAGCTGGCATTGGAGCAGGCGGCTGAGCGGCTTGAGTCATAGTTTGAACTTGAGAGAAGAAGTCTCTGAGCATTTGGCATCGCTCTTCTTCGAGTTTAGCTGCCGAATACAAATTGTAATATTGAACTACAAGCTCTGAGGCCAACTGAAGGTCCATAAACGGATCTGGAGGGGTATACTCGCCGTCTTCGACTATCTTGTCTAAGATTTGATATATACGCTCTTCTGAGGCGTTGGCAAGCTTTTCGACTTGGTCTAAGTCTGGATAGTCTAAGAGTCGTCGACCTTCCTTGATTGAGATCATACCAGCTTGGATCATCTCGGTGATCTTCTGCATTCGGCCTGAAGGATCTTTAGGTAAACTAGATTGGTTAAATACTTGAATTACAAAGGGATCTTGGATTAGCGAACACTCGGGAAGGTCTATTTGCTTGGTGCCATCTTTGTTAGGATAAATCGTTTGATATGACCCTTCGCGCTCTGCAATATCCTTTGCCAAGTCAGTAACCGCATAAGCCAACTCAACGAAAATGTTGTCATATCGCTTTGATAGAGCGGCCATACGGTCTGTAGAGATGTCATCATAGGATCGTATTGCTTCTCCAGAATTGAGGCCTGCGGGTTTTTGGCTTGACGCCTGCATTGCAGACACACCACTTTGTTGGAATCCGTAGTCAATGATACGCTGCAGCTGTGCATATAACTCCTCAGGAACGCAAGGTGCGACTTCATATTGTGGCTTTGTGCCTCTATATTCGATAATGGAGCCCACATCGTTGTTGAAGGAGGCTTTAGTGACTTTAGACCCTGCTTCTACAAAGATTCTAGGGACACCAACAAGTTTTTGAGATCGAGAGATAGTGAATAGGAGGGAGTTGATTTCAATTTGGGTTCCCATTAGCTGTTCGGCAAGGCCTTGGGCCCAAAAGCCTAATAGTTTAGGAGAATACTGCATTATTACAAATGGGAACTTTTCTTTACTGTAATCTTCGTCTAAGAGGATACCTGAGCTGCAAGCTATGACATGTCTGCCGTCTTTGGCATTCTTACCGCTTGGGAGGTGCCATGCTTCGACAACCATTACTTGGTCAGATACTGTCTTAGAGGCGTCGCCAGAGTTGTCAGGATAGGCCGTAGCAGCGTCTGTGATGATGCTCTTGTACTTTGGTGCTATATCTTTCAAAACATCTCTATCAACTAATTTCATTTGAAAGATCTGCCTCGGCTCACCGTACATACCGTCATTGGAATCTACGAGAAGTTCGGTCATCAAAACTCGGTCTAAGGCTACTTTATGGTCTGGGGTCTCATAAACCTTCAGAATACCCGTTCCTAATACACAAGCGTCGCGTAATAGTATAGCGGCTTTGTCATATGCTTTGGTTTGATAGAATTCACCGAGGACGAAGTTATTAAGCTGTTTTGCCATCCTACGTTCTTTATAGTCGCCGGCATCGGTGAGGAATACGGGGGCGGGACGGTTTTGACTGAGTCTGGAGACTAAGGTATCTACGCAAGCTTGGACGAGGTTGAAGGTGGGTCGATCTTGAGGTAGGCCTGTCTGTTGGTCCATCTTCATCATATTAGAGCCGATGAAGCTGAACAGGCTCATATTGCCGTACAGGCGGGCATAGAGGGCAGACTGACGTTGTAGGTAGTTCTGTGACTCTTTAAGATAGGCTGCTGTGGCTAATACCTGTCCTGTGAGGTCTCTGTCGGTCTTGGCAGTCCACCACTTGAAAATGCCTTTGAGGGCAGCATTGACATCTGTCGTTTTGAAGGATACTTGACTGCTTGGTGCTGCCTTGGACGTGACTTTCATGTTAGTTTACTCCGCCACCTGCCGACCAGAAGAGGAGATCCTCTTCAGAAATAGCATCGGGCGTCTCTAAGTGCTGATCTATAATGGGCATGTCTGCTTTTTTCTTAGTCGTAAGCACCGGTGCATCTTCAGATAGCGTAAATTCGATTTCCGCATTCTTAAAGTGAGTAATCCCGGCTTCTCTACAAGCCTTGGCTAATTTCTTAAGGTCTTTAGGGCTCATGCGAACCTCAATTAACTACGTTTAGATTTCATTCGCTTACGGATGGAGCTTACCATGTCGTGGCTGTCAGCATCACTGAGTTCGTCGCCATGTTCGTTGGAATCCATGGGCTGAGAACTGATTTGGCTGTCGTCGTAGTACGTCTTTTTACGAGCGGCGTCGAAGCTTAATTGGTCTTCTTCGTTTAAATGCTCGTCACCATTGCTGTCTTGAAGGTCAACTTCTCCGCCTCGAGCATACATGTTCTTTTTACGGATCATGTCGGCTACGCTTCCGCCTTTGGAATATCTAAGAACACCGTCTTTGGATAAGCTGTCTGATTCAAGTTCTTGGTGCATCATGTCGGTTTCCATGCTGTCTCCGTCATCTTCATCAACCATTTTGGTTGCAGCACGTTTCTCAGACATGTGGCTCATTGGCTTAGCATCAAGCATATCCATGCTGCGTTTACGCTTCATGTCGTCGATGTTGTCCATGTGTTCGTCATGGAAGCTAATTTCGCCACCTTCAGCGAGAGCCTGTTGATGCACCATGTCCATTTCGCGCTTGTCGTCAGCGTCGTCAATACCGCTCATGTGTTCGTCGCGTGCATCGATTTCGGCCATATGGCTGAGCTCGTTGGCATCATGTTCAGGATCTAAGTGGTCGGTCATTCTCATGCTGCGTTGTTCCATCTCGTCGATCGTAGGTCTTGAGGATGCGGCTTTGATTTCTCCACCAGATGCCATCTTGCGTTTCTTAGCTTGTCGTTGAGTTGAGTATGCAATGGCTAAATTTTGAGCTCTATTGGCTTTACCTGGGTTAGCTTTCATTTCGGTCGAAACGTTCTTACTGAAAGCTTTAGGAGACTTTCCTTTGATCAATGGCATGGGTTATTCCTTATTCGTTAGTGTGAGGGCCTTCGTTATGAGGCGCACTTTCCAATATTTCAAAGGCGGCCTTGATTGCGGACGCCATAGCTTTATAATCTTTCTTTTCGTGGGCTTTGCAGAAGTCTTCCATGCATGCTTCTAAACCTTCAGAATCTGCTGGGGTTTGTTCTTCCATGCCGTTATCAGTCCTCAAGGTAGTAATGACACCGGTGTTGTTGGGGCTTTTATTCTTGAGAAACGGAATCATGAGATACCTCTAAACTTGCTGTTCTGATCTTAAATGGATACGATTTTGATCAAAATGGGTACTTTTTGGATAAAATAGGGGTAATTAATCGCCCCAGCCGAGGTTTTTGATTCGATTAGCGTAATCTTGCTGCTCTTGAAGCTTTTCTAAGGTCTTTTCAAACATATCCTCTTCCTGCTGCTTGGCCCACGCTTTGGAGCCGTAAGCGGGTAATATTACAGGCTTTTGATAGGTGTAAGCAGGACTCACTTTAAACGCATATAACACTGCGTCAATGATGTCAGAGTGGGGTTGTTTCTTGATTACGATCTTATCGGGTGTACTCTTGTCCCAATCGATTTGAATGAGATAGGAGTCTTGAGCGAAACGAGAGGCGCTTTTAGCCTTGAACTTACCTAACCTTAGAGCATCATTGAGGAATTCGACGTTTTCTTGTTTCCGCAACTTATCTGCGGCTTCTACAGGAATTTGATGTCGACGGATGAGTTCCTCAGCGATCTTTTTACCTAAGGCGCCGGCGTCCATAACGATCTTATCGACATCATATTTCTTGCGTAAAGCTTCGATTTGATTGGCTAAAGAGGTGATGTCCTGCTTCGGCGTGATGAGTTCTTCAACTAAATATGTTGAATCAAGTTGTTCAGACCAAGCAAGTATGGCTATCGCATCGGCATCTTTGAAACCAATGTCGACGCCCATAATATAGTTTAACTTAACAGTGGCACCCAAACCTTCAATTTGAGTGTAATGGTTAAGTTTCTCATTATAGTTAATCCATAAAGATTTGGCATCCAACACCCACCTGTTTTTCCACTCGCGAAGTAGTGTCGGGTGATCGTCATCCCATTGGAACTTAGATTTGATACCGTCAATGAAATTCATTGCATCAGGCATAAAAGGGTTGTCTAAGACCGTCCATCGATGTACGGAATATCCATACTTCCCATTTTGAGTCGCATCGAAAAAATAGCCGCTTGGCACTGGGCCTGGGGTTCCTGTGAGAGCAAGCCATCCGTCTTTATAGTCAGCGAGAGTGGGGGATAAAGCTTCGTCAATGAGAGACTGGAGGTGTGCGCCAAAATCTTGCGCCTCATCTATAGCTACGCCCGGAGATTTAATACCTTTGAAGCGAGCTTTCAGATTTTTCGAGTCAGCGCCTAATAGACGTAATTTAGCACCATTTGGATGGGTCATAGTTAGTCGAGATTCAAGAAATGTGCATCCAATCTTATATTTCTCGTTGTGTTCTTGAAGAACCGGCCACATGATGGCACGAGCGGAGTCTCGAGTTAACGCTAAATAGAGGCACTGTGCGCCTGGGTATTTCTCTAAGGTTCTAAAGAATTTCAGAGCCAAGGCATTGGATTTCCCTGCACGGCGTGAGCATTGAGCTATTAGGAATCGAGCAGGATCGTTGACGAATGCGTTTTGCGCTTCGAAATTCTCTTCAAGCTTCAGCGGCTGAGCCTCGGCTATTGCTTTCTGTCTGCGTAGTTTTTCTACAATCAGGGCGATTTTGTCAGGATTTCTTAGTTTCGTCAAGTTTAGCCTCGATCATTTTTGCAATTTCATCATCCGTGAGTGTTTCAAGTAATTCTTTTTCTTTCTTCTTTAACTCCATGATAAGCTTCATGTTTTCGCGCATGGCCTGAGAACTATCTTTACTCAGCTTCTCACCTTTAGCTGATTCTATAAGTAACGCTCGGGTTTCTCGAAAAAGTAGCAAGAGATGCGAATCCATTAGATTATCCAAATTGATCTCAGCCTTTGGCGGATCTTTTGGACTGTCATCCGCGGGCGGAGGCGTCGCATGCGAGGGCAGGTATGCACCGTTGTCGTCTTTTACGCTCACTACCTGCCCATTAACGAGTTTACGCATGTTATTTGACGGCCTTTACTGCTGCGACGGGTTTTAGCTCTGAAGCCAATTCCATTAGACTCACATTAGCCAAAGGAATCAGAAGTTCCTTAGTATGCCCTTGATATTTAAAGCTAATCATAAGACCAAGATCCGACACCGCCATGGTGAGGCCTTCTAAGACTTTGGTTTGAGGAGGGAACACTGTTCCTAATTCTCCGGCGCCCACAACATAAGCATTTGTTTGTAATCTTGCGTACTTAACTGCTCTGTTCGACATTTTTCTTCTCCTGAGTGAGGTCTTTAGCTTCTTTGTTTAAAAGCTCTAATTTGTGGTTGATAACAGATAGTTCGCCTTCCAAGATATGAATTTGATAATTCATATGCCCAGCTTGAGCGCATAATTCTCTATATTCTGCATTAATTTGGTCTAAGGTTCGTGGGGTTTCCATGGTTTCTCCTTAAAGGATGAATGGATTAAATATCCATTGTTTACGATACATAATAGAGCGACCTACCTTTGTATAGTGGGTAGCCGTATTAAGATTTGAGGGAACTAAATCTTTTGCTATGCCGATATTGCGCCAGTTACGCTTGCAGAATACCCAATGTAAAGCATTCTCGTTGTAGACAGAGTATCCTAAGATTACACTTGGGTCTTCTCTGAGGCACGCGATCTTAACGATCGTATTAGGTTTCTTTATCAAATAATCTATTACGGTGTGGTAATGACCCATAAAGGCGTCCTTGGGTACGTCCGAATACCAGCTGTCGCCATAATACAGGCCTCGCAGCCAACTTGCAAATATGAAGTTTAAATCATCTGGATGCAGGTCGCGGATTGTAATTAAGTCTGCCTTATTTATCGCTTCACTTGGCATATCGTTTAACCATTTCTTTTCTAAGCGCCGATAACAGCTCGCGAACTTGCGTACTTGCGACTTTTATACCGTTCTGTTTTAGCTTGTGGGATGTTTCTCGCGAGCTCATACCTTCAGAATGCATCTCCCAAATCAACCGTTCTAATTCATCTTTAAAGTCGTAGTCATGCAGAAAAAAACCTGCAAGTCTATAATATTCTTCTTTTTCTGCTATGCGCTGTGCGCTTGAGCGTGGATTCTGCGCGCCTCTGTAAGTTTCGTTTCGCATCTCTGGATAAAGCAATCGATTTACTCTGTGTACAGTCCATCGTTTTAGATGATCTTCATCCTGTTCGATATCATCAAAGCCATCATTAGCTAACTTTGCGTACCATTCATCTTGTAGTTCTTTAGGTGGTCGGTTGCCCATTTGATTGTGCTTTTTTCTGCTCAGCGAGCTGTCTGGTTTTGATCTCATGAAATACTGCGCCAGCGACTTGCTTTGCAACGCCAGAGCAAATAGAGAGATAGAAATAAAACTTGGATTTATATGCAGTTGTCGTGCCAAGATTGATGATCATGGCTGCTACTGCGAATCTGATAGAATCCTGATCTTTCGTAGGAAGGTCATAGATCTCTTCGAATTCGGTGATCCAAGCCTCAAATGCTGTGGCGCCTTGAGGAAGCTTGGAAGGGAATAATGCGCGAACTTGTTTTGCAAGACGTTTAAATGACATCATAGACACAAAGAATCTCCTTGTGTCTATGATGTCACAGTTAAACTGAAATTGTCAAGAGGTCTTAACCATTTTTTAACAATTTTTCTACTTCCGTCACCAAGGTGTTTTCTAAGGCTAAAAGGTTGCCCATAGCTTCTTTATACCTAACGAAATCAAGGGCTTTCTTTGCTCGTGCTGCTTCTTCTTTTACTGCTGCTATTGCTTCCATCACATATCGGACGTTCTGTTCGTTATTCATACGATCTCCTTAACACATGAATTTGATAGTATATCCTAAGTTCTTAAGCATTATGAGTGTGTACACGGACATGCTATCTGTTACTACTACGATCTTTCCTTCTGTGTAATATGCGTTCATGATTAAAGAGTAACAAAGTATAGAAATCTTGTCAACTTATTTTAAGTCGGCGAGATTCTTGGCAATTTTCGGCTCGGCAATCAACTCGACACCGGGGAGCGTTACGGTGTGCTCCATGGCTTCCTTCAGGATAATCACCATGTCGTCGGCTAAGGCGTCGGGACCCTCCAGAATTAATTCATCGTGCACTTGTAGTACAATTTTAACCTCTGACCATAACGTATCAGTTTTTGCTAATTCTGTGCACATATTGTGGCAGGCTATGGCTGCTCGATTCATTATTGACGCCCCTGTGGATTGAATTCTATGATTTACCGATAAATTCAATATGTTACGAGCCTCATAGGGTAGATCGGCATGTGGTGTATTGCCATAAATAGCATCTAAAGCCTTGGCTTTGGGCATTCGGCGGGGTCTACCGAACAGGTTTACCACTCGGCCTTCTTTCTTGGCCTGCTCATGACTCTGCAACATAAAAGTTTTTACTTTGGGGAATTTCTCAAAATAATCATCGATAACCTCTTGAGATTCCTCGGTACTCTTCCCTATAGCACCTGCCATTTTAAAGGCTGTAGTGCCGTATGTAGCACTTAAGGCTACGACTTTGGCTATATCCCTCAACTTTTTGTGTTTCGTGCCAAAATCGTCCTTTGTAGGCTTAGAATCGTAGATGCCAAAGACTTCTATGCCGATGGTAGAATAGAAGTCGGCGTCTGATTTAAAGCAATCTAAGAGCCTGTTATCACCGCTAAAGCTAGCGAATACCCGTGGTTCCAACTGTGAGTAGTCGGCTCCGACGAAGACTTTACCGGGGCGAGCAACAATGGCCGACTTTACGCGTTTATCGTCTCTCGGTAAGTTTTGGAAGTTCGGGTTCTTGCTAGAATATCGCCCCGAAGTGGTGCCGTGCTGTAGGAATGAGGGCCTAATAACACCATATTGCATGCGCTCTTGGATTCCTTCTACATAGGTATTCAAGAGTTTCAGGCTCTTGCTGTATTCTAAAAGCTTCTTAACCCATAGGTACTTTTCGGCATATTTCTTCAATACCGCTTTGTCGCATGCTATGTAGTTCCATACTTCCCCGACTTTCTTTGGCCTACCAAGCTTCTTGGTCCTAGGATTGATTCGGGCTTCGTCGTAGGTGTGCCTTTTAGAGGCTATTATGAGCTGGATAAGTTCTCTTCGAGCCTTCGCGGAGTAAGGTAGTTTGTAACCTAATGATTTACATAGGTTTCTGCCTTCCTTGGTCAAACCGACGTAATCTTGGTTCAGATGACCAAAGAGAAGCCATGCGAGTTGCTTGGATGATCCGATGTTAAAGTTATTGGTTTTCTTGGTTCCTGGATACTTCGCTTTCACCATTGGGGCGATTTCTTTGTGAATGATATCTTTGGCTTCGAGGCATTCGGCCTCTAACTCACCTTTTATCTGCATTAGTCGATCTTGGGCGACTTTTAGGCCGGTAGTATTGAGGTCATAGGTAGGTCCGCGCAATAAAGGCATAGATTCGTCGTTATAAAAAAAATCGTATAGACCTTGCTCAATCAGCTGAGGAACTAGATGATAGAAAAGTTTAATTGTTAAGATGGTATCCTTAGCTCCATACTTGCCGATCAAGTCTGCGTCGGCCTTATAAAGCTCGTAGTTGGCTTTTGTAAGCTCTCCACCATTAGCTAATACGCTGGCTTTCATAGCTGTTTGCTCATCCTTGGCATCTTCCCCGAATATCGATACGGCCAAATCTTTAAGACCATTAGCGCGATTTTCATCCAACAGATGACCGAGAATCATGGTATCGGTGTGTAACGAGTCGATTAGCCGCACTTTATAGTTGTTTTCGACCATGTAACAGTCAAATGTGCCATTGTGCATGATCAACGACTTCGCGCTGAGGAGCTGCAGCAAGCGCTTAGCGTCGGTCTTAGTTTCCAAGTCGATTAGTTGCTGTGTAGCGACATCCCAATATGATAGAACGACATAATAGCCGATATCTACATGTGCAGAAACAGAAAAACCGATTATTTTTGATTCTTTATCTAACCCTGTGGTCTCGGTATCAAAAGCTATATATTCATTATCTTCAATGTACTTCTCTACTTCGGGTAGTTCCGATAATGTTTTGATTACTTTGAGTTGCTCCATCTGTTCCTCCCGGTTTCACGCTCACGTACTCGACTAATTCTGTCTTCCTATCTTGCTTCCGTTTATTGGTCGCTTTGTTTAAAAAGAAAGAAAAAGCAGTTTCCTCGTTTTCCGTCAACTCTCTTAGCTTCTGAGTTTCGGAGTCAAATACCAACTTATAGCAGACATCCTGCTGAATGACGTCTTTAGTCTGATTCTTATGCCTAATCTTACAATATTTAATGGCCGTTATTGTGGGAGCGCCATCTTTGTAGCAGCGCATTAGGGGCTGCCATGCGGTAATAAGATAATCGCAGTAAGCTTCAAAAAACACTGTCCCATATGCGGCGTCTTTGTTGAGTTCCAAGTCACCGATGCCAGACTTCTCTCTTGGGGCTTGAGATTGTATGATCAGAAGTGTTGAGGTCTTTACGGCAAAAGATTTGAGCTTATGACAGATGTCCTCGATGCTTTGTCGACCGTCTTTGGACGTCTTCTTAAGTACACCAATGTGGTCAATAACTACGCAGCCTATCTTTCGGCCTGTTACGGAGTTGTATTTCAGTATGTAGGCTTCGATCTCCTCTAAGGATAGGTGTCGATACGATCCATCATCGCCATAATTGCTAAGTACTTGAACTTTTTCATGTAAATGAACTTTATCGCCGCACAGCACACGCCAACGATCGGCTATTTCATTTTCAGGCTGCTCTAAGGTGACGAATATGTGATCATAATCAGGGTTGTTCTGAACAAAGCCCTCAAAAGCATTTAAAGCTATGGCGGTCTTACCTACACCAACGCCAGCTACCAAGCCAATAACTTGGCCTAAACGAAAACCGCTAACGGTGTTGTCAAGGTAAGACCAACAAGGAAATCTTGTGCCCTTAAGATTGGTACCTGCCTTCTGAAGGATCGACTGTACGCTTTTAGATAACAATTCGTTTCCGCTATCTATAGGCGATAGCTCGAAAGTCCATATTTTATCAACAATATTAGTAGCATAGCCTAGTCTATGCTTGGGGGCACGAGCCAACGCTTTGGCGCTATTCACCAACACGGAGACGGCTTCGCTCTTCGAGAATCCCGAAGCGAACATGATGTGACCTAAACGATAATCCGCTTTGCTTCGGTCATCATATTTACCTGCCCAAATGTCTCTAACTTCATTGCTTTCGTTTAATAACTGAGCGAATTTATACGGTAATTTCTCGTCGATTTTATGGGATTGCGTGTCGATATCATACGTCTTGTTGTAATGTTGATCGCAATAGGCACTATCAGCCATGGTTATTGGAGCCAATTCTTGATCGATATCTTCGCAAGAATAGGTACTCTCAGACACAAAAATCTCTTCGCATTGCCTGAAATTGTCTTTTATCTTAGTATTTAGAGTATTTGGATATCGCATTAGTTGATAAATTTTGCCAACAGCTTCGTCGGTGTTAAAATGGCGCGTCAAACGACGTTGTAGGCGGAGATAGCTCTTAGCGTCAAGATCCGTGACGCGCCAATATACATGGATGCCGTGTCCTGATTCGACTATCTTAGTGGGATTTAAAGGGAATTTGCCGACGGCTTCAAGAAAGGCTTCGTTGGAGGGATAGGCCCCATCTTTGAGATCAAAGTCTATGAATAGCCAATCGAAGGTGTCTATGTGGCGTCCGTCGACTGTTCCACCTTCGTAAAGCGAGGGATAGTTGGGTAGAAAATAGATATTATAGCCCTGAGCATTATAATCTTTTATCTGTTCCTCAGTAAAGGTGCCTTCCAATACTTTGGGGATCAAATTTGCCCACTCAGGACTGATAAGCCTGTATATTACCATTATCCCTCCCAAGATAAAAAAGAGGGAGGCCGAAGCCTCCCCACTTAGCGCGACGGCTAAGATTTATACTAACGTGACGCTTTAGCTTTGTTCAAAAGTGCTTGAACTTGAGCTTGGCGGGCCGGAGTAGGTGCTTGTGCAGCTACGGCGGGCTTTGAAGGGCGTTCTAATGCGGGTTCAGCCTCATCTTCTTCATCTCCATATTCTTCGGTATTGTCAACGGGAGCCGATACGTCACTGTCTAAGTCGTTTGGATCGAAGCTAACATCGTAGACTTTCATGGTGCGACCATTCTTAAGCCGCTGCATCTGTCCTGAGAATGTGATTTCAACGTACATGCCTGGAGTAATACCGTTGTTCTTGATTTGATTGAGAATATTAGCTTGGCCCAATACACCTACGACGCCCGTTGGTGTCTTGTAAATGTGTTCAACAGCAGGCAAGCCGTTGATGGTCTTTGTGACCTGTCCTTGATAATATCCCTTGATCGAATCCCCTGCATTCAAAAACTTGAATGGGGTTGAGTTACTGTCTTTTCTTGCTTTCTGTAGGGCCATCTTCTATTTCTCCTTTGGTTTCCATCTGTCATCGTTTTCTGGGTGATGCAGATAATCGTTTAACAAGTGCTCTAAACAGCATATCGCATGCGCGACGTGACTGCACGAACTTTCTTTGTCTAAATCTTCGCCTTCGGCGAAAGCAAATATATGTCTTAAAGCAGCGGCGATAGAACGATTGAATTTGAAGCCTAATCTCCAATTGTCTCGTTCATACTTATCAGCGCCAAAGGCTCTAACCTTGGCTACTGCTTCCATTAAGTCTTTACTGACTAAACTCAGATCGGGTTTATTTGAGTCATGTTTGGTTCCTTCACTCATACTTTCCTCATTATCTTCTTAGGTATTGCTATTATTCCCCATGAACAGTATGCATATACCTCCGTTTCGGAATTAAACCATTTATGCCCATCCGCGTCAAGAATATGTTTGGGGAGCCAACATAATTCTATAGGCCTGACGAAAGAGCCTGCAGGCAGAATCTGTTCTGTCCACTTGCTCTTCATGAATCTATAATCTTCCGTAGTTATAAAATTTGGCGTTGGGAGCATAGTCATGATTAGAATTTACTACGTCACCGCTTTTGCGTCAAGCCTTATAAGATTTAATTGAAACCTTTTCTGCTTCGTCATACCACTTTCCTAGTCGGATACGCAAACGTTGAGCTATATCTCGGCCATATTTCCACGCAATCTTTTCGGCATCAATCACCAATTTAAGTTGGGCTTTAGACTGCTTATTGCGGTAGGTTGCGCGGTAAGCTTTGTAAATTCGGTCCGAATATCGGCCCGAGGGGGTTAAAATATCGTCTAAAGCGTGTCCTAATTCGTGTAGGATCGTAGCAACTTGCTCGGCCTCGTCAAGTTCAGAGTCTACTTTAACGACTCTAGTCCAAGGCAACCATATACCTTCATCGGCATAGGGTTTGATAACGATCTTGACACCGATGGCTCTGGAGAACAGTTCTAAACGATTTACGTAGACTTTATAATGCTTTAGATTAGTCGTCATTTGAGTTTTTTGTCAATTTGGAGTCTGCTGTAGACTTTGAGAACCTTGAGAACGTATTCCTTATTGTGATGCGTAGAATGCCCAGCGTTATAAGCTGAAACGACTTTGGGAGTATCGTGATATCGTTTATAGAGCTGATGTAAGAGTTTAGCGGCATAATAGGAGTTAACATCAGGCTTTAATAGGTCTTTGATGTGGCTGATGGTCTTCTTGACCTTTCGAAGCTTCCCATGCTTCACAACAGATACTGTGACTTGCTCTTCGGCTACAAAGCCGAGGCCGATAGCTGTGTCCTTCTTGATTTGAAATAGTCCATAAGCTTTGTCAACTATTCCTGCGTCTCTTTGAGCTTTGTTGCTATCAGATCGGTTTATAGCTCGAGATCGGCAGTTTGATTCTACTGTGCAGATCGCATACATTAAGTTCGCATCGATCTTAAATGCTACGGCTGCTTCCCTGACGTAGTGAGGAACTCGGCTTGGAGTTTCCTCAGTAGCGTTAGAGGTTACAGTTAGAAGGCTTATTAGAGTACTTAATACAATTATCGTTTTCATAGTTAAAGAATAACTCATCCGACGATGATTGTCAAGATCTGCTAAGTACTTGATATGTATCGTTATACTCTTCATACCATGCGATTACGTCTTTATCGGCGTAGAGACTCATAGTTTTCCAACCCAACGGCCTGCTTTATTGAGCTTCATTGGAATAAATCTCGGGGTTCCATCCTCAATAATACCAACTCCTATTATTGGTTTCGCTTTGATGTGTTTGCCATAGTTGAAGGCGGGATTGTGGCGATCTATGAGGCACCCGGTATTAAATCCCCAAATGAGATGTCGGGCATTGGCATAGTATTGAATGCCAGCGTAGGAGTGGAGATGACCTATAACTGTGCATTGCATATTCGCTTGCGCTGCCTTAAGAGCCCCTTGTTGGCCTGAGAAGCCCTCGCCGTGTTCGTAGATTACACCGTCGATTTCCCAATGATCGGCCCATTGCCACCCCCTCGGTGCTTCGAGGATCTCAGCATAGGACTTGATTAGATCCCTGGGTACACCTACCGAGAACGGCTTCCTATAGATTCGATCGGTATGATTCGATACGCAAACTTTGACTTTAGGAAAAATCTTATAGAGTTCTTTTAGAAGCTTAACGGATTCTCTGAGCTCGTCTCCGGCAGACTTAGAATCAGGATCTTTATCCCAATTCCCGAGCCCAGCCGCGTCAATTTCATCACCTAAACACACGACTTCATTCGGTTTAAATTTAGACTTAATATATTTTAAAAACTCAAATAAATCCGGATGATGGGCCGGAAAGTGAATATCTGGTATAGCAAGTACGGTATTTTTAGACATGATTATCCCTCTGTCTTTGGTGCGGCGATTTCTTCTGCAGTCTCCGCTTTAGGCTTACCGAGGTAACTCTCAATTAGATACTTTAAGACTTCCTTTTGTCTGGTATTCATGAGGTCCATGGTTTCTTTGATGTATTTCTCAACTTCATTAAGACGCGCATCTACGTGCTTTCTAAGGGCTTCGTAGTGCTGTTCGTGAAGCACTTCCGGTAGAAGCTCCTTCACGGCGATTCTCACTTGTCCTCGTAATTCTTTAATATTATTGCTCATTTTTTCTTCTCCTTCTTTAATCTTCGGCGTTCTTTGTTCTCTGCCTTCGTTTTAATAGTATGGCAATCTTCACACAATGCTTGTAGGTTATTTTCATCACACCATGCTCTATCGACAACTGTGTCTAAACTCATGTCCTCGAATGAGGAATCCAAGGGAATGAGTGGATCTTTGTGATCTACGATCATGTAGCTTTTAGGCGTCGGCTTGTGGCATTCTCTACAGATACACCAAACTTTGACTCGCGGTCGTGAGGGATCGGTAATAGTGCGATCTACCGAGGCTTCCACAACCTTACGTCGTAGGTCGGACCTACTGAAGACGCGGCGTATAGCCCCTTTAAGCAATCCTTGCTCTCTCTTACTGATTCTCGGATTTTTCATTTAGATAACAAATCCTTAAAAGCATAGAGTAAGCCCCAAACCATCGTTACCGTGCAAACATAAATAATAACAGCAATTGCAAAATTTCTCATATTATTTCTCCTTAAAAATCAGTTTCCGACAAGTCAGTTCCACGTAAGTCAACTCCCGTCAAGTTAGCTCCAGACAAGTTAGCGCCCTCAAAGTCAGTTCCTGATAAGTTAGCTCCTGATAAGTTAGCTCTTGATAAGTCAACTCCCCATAAGATAGCTTCCGACAAGTTAGCTCTCGACAAGTTAGCTCCAGACAAGTTAGCGCCCCAGAAGATAGCGTCCGACAAGTCAGTTCCAGACAAGGTAGCTCTTGACAAGTTAACTCCCGACAATTCAACTCCGGACAAATCAACCTCCGATAAGTCAGCTCTAACGCCATCGATTTCGTTTCTTAGATATTTGGAATGAAATTCAATTATCGAATCTAATTCGGTTTGTGATATTGTTTTCATATGTTCACCTCAACACTCCTCAATTATGCTACGATCGTTTTCTAATGTCACGTTAAATCTCCGCGAAAACAAAGATTTCAGTTCTTCGGCGTGGTCAATCACCAATATGCTTTCGTGGCTCTTCTCAAGTTCGCAGAATAGGTTAAATGCTTTAACTTTAAGATCGGCCGATAGACCATCCAAACTCTCGTCAAACATAAGAAGATTGAAGTTTAGGCCTATCTTGTTGGATGCAGCTTTCATGATAGCCAGCGCAAAGCAAAGCTTTAGGAGACCGCGTTGTCCTTTTGACAACTGAAAGTATGAAGCTTCGTAACCGTTTTTATAGACGTTAACGTCGAGATTATCAGACTCATCAGGCGTCATCGTCACAGTAATTTCGGAGTCAAAATAGGTAGTTAGGTAGTGATTCGTTTGTGTCGTTACATTAGAAATCGCATTGGATAGTAGTGTGCTTCTAAGTGATGAAGATAGGTCTTGCAATTGTGTGAGCGCCCCTACTGTGGCCTGCAAGGCGTCTATTTCCACCGTTAAATCCTTCAGCTGCATTCCTAAGTCCGCTAAATCAGACAAGAATCCTTCGATTTGGGCAGCAAACGGATTGACTTTCGTCTCTTCTGCCTCTACTTGATCTACATACGGATTTGTTTGGCTCTTGAGTACTTCTAACTCCGTAATGTAGGAATTCACCGATTTTCGGTCAAGTTCTATAACGTAATTCAGATCGTCGCATAGGGAAGCGAATTCTTTTTCATTCTCAGCGCTTATAGTACCGCATGTCGAGCAAGCTTTTGTGGTCCAAAAATGACGTAATCTACGATCTCTGTCTACTTCGCGCCGAATAATGTTAGTCTGCCTAGTCTCTTCAAATTTAGCAGCTTTGTCAATCAACTCATTGATTCTTATAGTTTTTTCTGTTTCGTAGGTTTTTGACTTTGTAACAAGTTCGAGTACTTTTGCAACATAGTCTTTATGCCAAGCATCTCCCCGACGCTTAGTATTGGATAGTACTCGTTTAAGTTCTTCAGCTCTGCCATCAAGTTGTACATGGCGGTCTTCTCTTTTGTTGAGATCTGATTGGGTTTTCTTTTTTTCATTTGTCGCTCCTTCTAACAACTTCATTGGGAAGTCGAGATTAGCTATCTTATCGAACAATTCCCTACGATCTTTAGCACGATCCGTAAAAAAAGAACTTGTGGTACTAAACTCGTTATAATAGGTCGCGGCGGAGAATAGATCAGCTGTAACGCCTAATCGGGCTTCTAATAGCCTTTGTGTATCTTTTAGGTCCTTACCCCTTCTCTTGTCCTCAGAAGTGCCTTCTTGCCAATATAAATCGTTTTCAGAGGACTTCCCTCGTATTCGGGTTACAGTAAGGTCGTTGAGTTTGATAATACCGGTTGTCGCTTGATCTTTTATTGCCCAATTACGTACATCGTCAACCCCACCGCCTTTGGCTGTGCGTCCAAATAGACACCAGGTAACTGCGTCTAAAAGAGTGGATTTCCCAACGCCTGTGGGTCCGGAGATGAGAGATAAACCTAAGTGATTGAAATCAAAGGTTAAGTTCTCATAGCTGCCAAAATTTGTCACCGTCAACTGAGTTACTCGCATATGACAGTCCTCCACAGACGCTTCAAGTAATCTTTATGTTCGTCTGTTTCGCCTAGATTGTCAATGAGTTGATCTAATATTGCGTCGTCGCTCGCCGTAGGTTCGATTTGTACGGTTTGAGAATCATTAGGGATTAAGTCGAGTTTGAGGTTCATAATGCCAAGTTTCTCACTGAGGGCTGTTTTATCGATCTTGTTTAGTTCCGAGTGAGGACCGGTGACCTTGAGCCATACTAAATCCATCGGATTTCTATGTACAAGTTCATGTAAATCGGATATATCGGATTCGATAACTACATGTTTTCTAAGGCTTAATATTTCTCTAGTGAAAGTACCATCTGAGTTAAGCACTAAGAAGCCTTTCGGACCATCATTAGCCTCACCAAAGGACATAGTGTAAGGACTGCCAATATAGGTCACCGTGCCTACGGTTTGATGCCTATGGTAGTGTCCTGAGATTACTGTGTAATCCTTGACACAGATGGGGTCTACGGACGTCTTATCTTGGACATAATCCCCCATCCAAGCTCCTTTGAAACCTTGATGACAAACGTATATTTGGGTGTAGTTTTGCATCTTGATCTCCGAGAATATGGCGGGATCTGATTGATAAGGAATGAGAAATACAGGAGTAAATTTAAAGTATTCTAATTGAGGCTTATCAATTATTGTTGCATACGGCTGTAAAAAATTTAGTGCATGATCGTGTCCTTTTTCGTTCACCAAACTATGATTACCTACCAACAAATAGGGTCTAATTCCTCGACTATTTGCATATTTCATCGTATCGATGAGTTTATTCATTACCTCGGCTCTTAATATAGCCTTATCATTAGTTATATCGCCCGCGTCTATGAGAGGTATGCCTAAATTTGCGGCTTTATCGATGGCTGCCCGAAAGGCGGTATTGGCTAATTCTAAAGTAGTTAAACTATAATGTACATCGGAGATTATTACCGCAATTGGTGACGACTCCGACTCCCTAAAAGACTGTTTTCGCGATGTGTTATCCATCGAATATTCCCTTCTTTCTCGGCATAGATTTTCCATAAAGTCACAGCGAGTGCGAGTATTACAATCATTATAAGAGTTGCCGGCGTATTAAAATGCCTAATATGATACATTATTCTTCTCCTACGACTGAGATGCCTTCAGCAGTGATCCTGAGGGTAAACTCTTTCTTTTTGGTTCCTGACCTATCTAAGTGGTTCTTAAAGAGTTTCCACGTTACATCGGCGCCAACTCGTACCTTTTCGCCTTTAACTGTCTTTTCATACCATCCTTTGCGGGAGGTCTGAAAAGTCAACGAACTGAAGAAGTTAACGGCTTTTCCGCCAGCATTGGTCTTTCCTGGAGAACCCATATTATCATAAGTGTAATTGATAATAAGGATTGCAGCATTATCTTCGTCGCGTTTAGCAATCATTTTATTAATAGCCAATCGATTTACTTTACCTTTGCCGCCGGGCTGCGAGTTTTGTTCCATGAGGTCGATTTCTGAATCGCGTTGACTAACGACATTTCCGATGGAGTCAAAGACGACAAGAAGCTTAGAGCCAGGATAATTTGATTTGAATCCCTCCCATGCAGCGAACAATAATTCAAAAGCTTCTTCAGCGATTGAGGATTGTATAAGCAGGATTTCATCCGCTTTAACGCCCCATTTTCTAAGGTCTGCCTCGGTAGTTTTTCCTTCTGTTTCAACATATATAATACCTACTTCCTGTGATTGTGCGGCTTTCATAGCTTCAATAGCGCAGGAGGTTTTGCCGCTATCTGAATCTCCTGCGATCATTACAAGTTTACCAAAGGGTAACCCTTTGACTCCTGTACATTGTTCCCACCATTGGGGCATCGTGATAAAATCTTTATCTTCAAGTTTTGAGAGATTAGATCCTACACCAATGCGTTTAGCTAACTTAGGATTATCTTTGAAGTTTTTGCGAATATCTGCTACTAAATCATCCATTTTAAAGCGTGACATGTTTATACCCTTTCACTATTAAGCCGACCAGACTTTATCAGCCCTAGACATTCTCACCTCTTGCCATTTGTCGATAAAAAACATGCGCCGACATAAAAATGTCATAGTAGGCCTTGAGATAACTCATGTCGTTCTCTACCCTCTCAAGCTCCTCTCGAGATAAGGTATAGGCTACGCTAGACTCTGCAATCATCTTATTCTCAGTCATGGTCTTGGCGGTACCCTTAGACATTTCCGTAGCAAATACAGCGGTTTGCACCGTGGTAAACTTGATCTTCTCATTGCCTAACATATGCCTGAAGTTGGTGATCATAGCCGCTGCGCTTAGGAATTCACCTGCGCGTCTCTCTGCCTCAGTAAAACTGATTGAAGTGCCTACAGGTAATAAAGCTTCATACTTTTCGATATACTGTTTGAAATCGGTCATTTTTTCAACCTCGATTTTTTCAACCTCGATTTTTTCAACCTCGCTACATAAGCATCATACGAACCATCACTATATTTAATAACCACAGTCTTATGACAATCACTAATGTATTCTTCTGTATGATCAACTACAGGCTCAGACTCAACATTAGGTAAATTGGATAAGATATCGTAAATAGTTTTAGCAGCAACCTCTCGGTCTGTGTGCATAATATCTACCTTAAACTTCTTGTTAAGAAGCTCGGCAATCAATTGTTCGTATTTCATTTCTTCTTCTCTCCAACGAATTGCAGTTTATATTCTTCAAGTTGTGTTTTCACTGTCTTGATTTCTCGATCAATGAATGCCTTATAAGTCCGAGGATGCTTTGCATGCTTCGCAGGTAGACCGCCTGCGGCTCTTTCTTCTAATCGACCCAAATACTTCATCAACGATTCAAACTTGTCTCTCGTCATGTTATTTTCCCTTTTCCTCTAATAAAGACAGACTATATTGAATAATCGCATTCTGCCTTGCCTTCACTTCTCTAAGACCTGCAGTTACAGCCTTTAGGCTCTCTTTTAATTCCTGATACTTGAGGTTGGACTCAAGTTCTCGTAGAGCTTCATTAATGGCGTGCTCAGCGATGCAGACAGTGTCTTTCAACACATCTACCGGACAAGAGTCCAAGTGCTGTAAAGTGTCATCTCCTAAGATCTTCTTAATTTTCGCTAACTTCTTATCGTTCATATTACATTCTCCTACAGGCACAATAATAACGTTCTTCTGAATGAGCGTGTTTATCGTAACAGATAAATGCGCACTCTCTCATTGGAGTATACGCGCATGAATTAGAAAGTAAAGCCAATACTACAACCCACACTCGAATCATTTAACCCCCAAATGCCAATTGTTAATGGTCCTAAAATCGGTTTACTGATACTCACACCATAAACAGGTGTCTTATCTGAAATCCTGAGACCTGCTAATGCGGACAGAGTTACCTTACTATCACCTCTTGTGACTTCTTGGGTCTTATCGGCAGTCGTTGTGGTGTCGGTATTGGTTGTATCTGTCTTCTTATCGGTCTTTGTATCGTCATAGGTTGTGTCTGTCTTAGTTACTACTTCACCGTCGGGCTTCTTGTCTTCTACAACAACGACGTGTTCTTTCTTATGGTCGGCGATAACTTCTCGATCTTTATAGACCACTTTCTCAACTGTAACAGTTTTAGTCTCCGTTTTAACCTTCTCGGGCACTGTGTATCTACCGACGGCGAAAGAGGCTAATAGTGCCGTTCCACCTATCGCTGCTTTAGTTTTTGTTGTCAATTGTGGTAAGTTCATCGTTTTTTCCTTTAATCTTGACATATGAATGCGATCCCCAAACAGGAGCTAAAAGGCCTAAATAGACGCTGGCGTCTAACTTGCCGAATGTTAGGACCTGATTGAAGACGTGCAGAGTTAGGCCGTCAAGTAAGAACCTAAACACCACTGCTAAAGTCACCAACACGGTGAGGGTGACAAATTCGTCTTTTTTCCCTGTTTCGGGGTTAGTTAGGAAAAAGTTCATTGTTCTAACCCTTTCGTATCTAAACGGTTTAAGTGTGCAGTTTCATTGACGATTATCTCATTCATCACATTTCGTACCGTTCTATTCAATAGAGGCCACATAGCCATACCGAGGTTCGAAACGAATAGTTCTAAGGCTCTTTCTTCTAAGCCGCCTGTCGCGAACTTGTTTCTATCGGTTTGAGATAGGAGGCCATTGTCGCCTGCAGCATTGAAGACGTCGATTAAACGAATGTCGTTCACCAACTCATATCCGCCGCCCGGCCCTCTAACGCTTGTAATTACAGCCTTTTGTTTTAGCTTATGAGCTACTCTCTGAAGAAAAGACTTAGAAATCGACAAGTTAGCGGCTGCTGTATCGACTGTAGCTCTACCTGCACGGGCAAGGTAGAGAGCGAAAAGTACGGCATATTGGGTTTCTTTGTTTATTCTCATATCAGCAGCTCTCCTTGTTCCATGGTATAGGAAATGGGTTAATAACGCAACAATATTCAGGTGACTTGCCTGTATATTTATTCCATGCACGGTCGAAGGCTTGGGCTATCTCATCTTGCAACTTAATTTTAATATCTAAGAAGTCATCATGAACAGCCTTAAAACGCTCCATTTGGGTCGATCCTGCCTTATGTTCTCGAAAGAAGATATGAAGGATGGCATGCTCAATGTATAAGCCTACGACTTTAGAAACCAATTCGTTGTCTACGTTTTCATTCTTAGGCTTAGGAGCGTCTTTAACGAGTTTATAACTTTCTTTGGCTATCAACTCTGCGAACTCCTGAATCCACTCTTTTGTCAATTGTACGTCTTTCATTTCTCCTCCAATAGTAATAGTTTAGCGAGATCAGTTGCTATGATAAAGTGAGAGGCATGACAATACTGTACGTCGTTACTGCCTATAACATACCAAATCTCGTTGTTATTTCTCAGTTGGTGCGGCTCCATTAGTGTTACGAGACATGGGTTGGGGTCCATTATTATGACTTCATCGCCCGACTTAAACTTCATATAAATACCTTACATCATCACTTAGACATTGTCAAAGAGAAAACCCCCTACTACCTTCTGAATTGTCGAGTGGGAACTCAGGTAATAGGGGGCTGAGGAGGGATTTATGAACAAGGACATCTTCAGGATACACTTATTTCAACGGTAAAGTCAAATTTAATTTTAATTTGCGACTAAATTTTATTAATGATACAGTGGGGTATGAGCGATGCGTAGCCTATAAAGCTCTCGAAACACTAGGCAAGGCTTAAGTACCTAAAAAGGCTTAACAAAGGTAAGGATTCTACAACCGAAGTGAGCCACTCTTGTTCATGATAGTGTGAGTGGTCGTAGGCGGCAATAGTGGGGTCTCCCTCGTAGATAGGTCTGCATACCATGAATATTTATGCAGCTCTTAGATAAAGATTTGGACAGGAACTGATACCGCCTGTCTTAGGTTAGCTTTGATACCTATGGCTAACGAAGTAAGAGTCTAAGATGAAAGCGTTATTTCCTTACTAGAATCTATGGGTTCTAATAGGTAGGAGATATGGTATCGGTGTTGCCTTTACAACCAAAGAGTGTAGAATAGTGGGTAAGGAGACGTATATGATAAGTACGAAACATTGGTATAAACCGCAGATGAGACACAGAGAAGATAACATGGTGACCGAATCAAGTTACTTCTGTAAAATTTATAAATGTGGAAAGAAATCGCTTGAAGGTGCTTGCTACTGCGAAGACCATAAAAGTGATCTTAGAACAGGTCGCGGTAAATATACGGCAGGCGCAGCGCCTGTCATACGAAGGGCTAAAAATGAATAAACGATACTACTTAACATTGTTTATCGTTGGACTTATCTTAACCCTGGTGTTAATCTTAATGACGCAAGGAGAGACGGTTCATGAGTGGTTCTAAAGCAATTACGTTAATAGCCATCTGCGACAGTGATGAATGCAGGGTCGAAGGCTCGGAGGGCACCGTCAAAGAAGTCGCTAAGACTGTAGATTGGTGCCCTGATTGTGAAGCCGCCCTCTTTTGGAAAAGGATAACAGATGGTGAAGTTAATCCTCAACAATAGCGAGTCGCAAGTTGAAGGACTCACCATTGAACAGCACAAAGGGTTAAAGGCCGTCTTGACTTATAGTGCTGATCCTAAATCAGCTTACTTTACAGGCGGCTTCGTTAAGCGGTATTCCTTGATCACTTCGAAGGGTATTTTCCCGACAGGCCTTTTAACGCGCGTAAAGGGCCATCTACAAGCAAAGTGCATATCCTTTGAGGTAGTTGATCTCAGGAAGGTGCCAAAGTCGATTCCTGACCTGTTTACGCTTAATTTAGGAAAAATAACACCTTACAAAGAGCAGCTTTCCATCGCTAAAGTCGCTAACAAATACCACAGAGGTATTGTTAGTGCTGTGACAGGGTTTGGTAAGAGTATTGCCATGGCCCTCATTGTCAACGAGCTGCAAGTGAGGACATTAATAATTGTTCCAAACTTAGAGCTTAAAAGACAACTTACCGACAGCTTTAAGCAATACTTTGGTGACCTCAAGAATATAACCATTGAGAACATAGACTCAGGTAAACTACCCAAGTGTACCAATTATGATTGCCTCATAATCGACGAGGCGCATCACTCCGCTGCGACCACATACCGCAAACTTAACAAAACTGCTTGGAAATCGATATATTACAGATTTCATTTCACCGCGACCCCTTTCCGCTCTCAGTCTGAAGAACAAATTCTCTTTGAAAGCGTCGCAGGCTTGATTATCTATGAAGTAGATTACAAAACTGCCGTCGTTGAGGGTTATATCGCGCCTTTGGAGGCTTATTACATTGAAGTGCCAAAAACTAAGGTTAGAGGGCAGACTTGGGCTCAGGTCTATTCTGAACTTGTTACAAACAACGAAGCTAAGAATAAGATCATCGCTGACCTCCTCCTAAATCTCCAGGAAGCAGGTAAGTCCGCGTTATGTTTGGTAAAGGAGCTGCGGCAGGGCGAGAATCTCAGGAAACTCACTGATGGATTCTTTGCCAATGGTGAGAACGAAGACACGAAACACCTGATCAAGATGTTCAACGAGACGAAGCTTAAAACCCTCATAGGCACCGTCGGTGTCCTTGGTGAGGGCACAGACACCCGTCCGTGTGAATTTGTAATAATCGCAGGCTTAGGCAAGTCTAAGCCGCAACTCATGCAGAATTGCGGTCGTGGCTTCCGCCGCTTTGCAGGTAAAGACAGTTGCAAGATCATACTGATCTATGATCCGTCCCACAAGTGGACTAAAGCGCATTTTAAAGAGCAAATTAAAATAATTGAACAGGAGTACGGTGTCGTACCTGTAAAATTAGATTTGACAACCTAATGACATATGTGTCAACCTGATCTCAGGAGAATGAAATGAATAAAACTATTATTGCACTTGTATTGGCGTTAAGCGCGTGTAGCTCAAATATCCCCAAAGCTACAGTTATGATTACCAATTTAGACGAGAATTCGGGAGGAAGTGGAACGATTTTAAGGTCCTACTCTGAATATTCTGAGATCCTCACCAATGCGCACGTCTGTAACGTCGTAAAGCATGGCGGCGTAGTTCATACCTATATGGGTAAGTTCTTAGTTGCAGCCTTCAAGAAATCAACCCTACACGATCTTTGCCTCATCCTTGTCCCTGCCAACCTCCATGTAAACACCATCGTAGCTGCCACAGAAGCCCCCTTTCTTGATGAAGCTACAGTCTCAGGCCATCCTATCCTTCTTCCCTTAATCATCTCTAAAGGTCATTTCTCGCAGCATAAGATGGTTCAGATCATGACAGGTATGCGCCCCTGTACAGAAGCTGATAAGGCAGCTCCAGGATTAGGCCTACTCTGCGCTTTATTAGGAGGCATTCCTAAGGTTACAACCTACGATTCAATCGTAGTTTCCGCCTTGATTCAACCAGGATCTTCAGGCTCCGCAGTATATGACTATAATGGTCATATATCAGCTGTCATCTTCGCAGGCTCAGGCAGCTTAAGTTACGGCTTAGCTGTACCACATGCTTATGTGAAGGCATTCACGACCTCTGAATCTCCAAATCTCCAATACATCGCGGTATCAACCGAAACAGATGCAGGTGATATGGCTTACAATCCTACAACGGTTGAAGATAAACTTGAAGAAGTATGTGACGGCGCTACCGACCCTGCAATTAAACAAATCTGTAACTTTTATAGTGATATGGTTGTGAGGTAGATATGAACTTAACACTTAAACGACAAAGCTTTAACTCTTGGGGTATTATCTCAGAATTGACAGAGGCGAACGGCGAGGAAGTCGCGGTGACTTTAGAGCATGCCTACCAAAGTCCCACAGGCTATCTACCTAAGCTTCCTGACGGAACTTATACATGTGTTCTTGGCACTCATCAACTCAGCAGCGGCGGTCCTCAGTCTTTATACGAGATCACCAACGTTCCTGGGCACCAAGGAATCCTTATGCACGTCGGGAACTACAACCGCGACTCCGAAGGTTGTGTCCTTGTAGGAACGGCTTTAGGCCAAGAGTGCATTACAGGCAGTAAGACGGCACTTGGTAAGTTCATGGAACTTCAAGGTGGGGAAAACTTCACTTTGACGGTACTAAGCTAATTTCGATAATAGTTTTATCATAGATACAAGTACACCAACTGACATGATGACTTTTAACGCCCCGTTGACTTTATTGACGTGGGCGTTAACTTTTTCCATCTGAGTCTCTAACAGATGCGTCCTTCTAATATGTTCATTCAAGCTAACATGCTGCGCCGATAATGTGATGTCAATAGAACTTATGTGCTCGATTACCTTATCAATTTTACGCTCTAAGCGTTCTTCTCTGTCCATATTATAGTTTTAACAGATCACTCTGCGTATCCTCCGTTTTCGGCTCAGGCTCCGGTTCAGTCGGTTTTGGAGGATCCAACGGTAGTTCTACCTGAACCTCCTTATTCACTACAATCCCTACAACTGCCTTAAGAATATCAATTAGATCCACTGCTCTATCCACTTGAAGGTACTACAATTACAGGAGGTGCAAAGTTCGTTCCATCATAAGTCCAACCAATCCCAGGAGATCCTGGAGTATTGGCCGTAGCCACAACATATTGGTGTTGTGGTGTAATTGCTGCCGCAAAAGTGCTGTCCGCTACGATAATGTTTACAACGACGCCGTTGTCTATAATCAAGTAATACATGTTATTCCGTCCATTCTATGAATATAACACCGTTACTACCGCTTCCACCTGCGCCTCCAACACCACCAGCGCCACCTGTTGTCGATCCACCACCGCCACCTGCGCCTCCACCGCCACCGCTTCCGCCGTTACCGCCCGTTCCATTTAGTCCTGCACTACCTGCGCCACCTGCAAATCCGGAGCCTGTTGCAAAACCAGCGCCGCCCATGCCCGATGCACCACCGGTGCCCCCCGTAGGTGCTGCTTCACTGTAGAATGGGAAATTCATTGTAGGTCCTGCTGGTCCCCCAGGTCCGCCTGAACCACCACCGCCCTGATTTGATCCTGCTGGAGCTCCGCCGCCACCTGATGCACCTGAGCTATAGCTAACGCCGTAATATAAAGCTGTCGCTGAAGAAATTCCGAAAGGGCCGCCGCCACCTGATCCTGGGTTACCACCGCCGCCGGCACCTGCTCCCGAGCCTGAGGCTACAGCTACTAAACCATATTTTGTTCCTGCAGCACCTTCTGAGTATCCTCCGCCTCCGCCTGCACCTGAGGTTCCAGGTTGTCCTGCCCCTCCAGATCCTGTACCACTTGCCGCTGTACCGCCTGTGGCAGGGTTTCCCATACCAAAAGTAACTAAAGCGTCAAATGACGAGACGCCGCCGTTTGTTGCGTTTGAAGAGCCCCCACCTGCACCGCCTGCAGCTCCGGCTGTACCACCTGCGCTACCTGCCCCACCGGCTCCGACTGTAATCGCATATGCTGTTCCTGGAGAAACGGTTAAATTGGCTTGCATTATAGATGCAGATCCGCCTGCTCCGCCGCCAGTACCGCCTCCGCCGCCACCTGCTGTAGAACCGCCGTATCCACCACCACCGCCAGCGCCACCTGAACCTCCGCCGGCTCCAGGACGACCGTAGACGATGATGTTGGTTACACCAGCGGGTGCTGTCCAAGATCCTGAAGAGGAGTACTTGGCAACGACTGTTCGTGCACCTGATGCATTGATGAACCAATTGGTTCCGTCTGAAGTGATCTCCCAAGATCCATAGTTTGTTTGAAATACTTTACTCGCTGCCAATCCCTCAATCATTTCACTTGCATGTGGTGCTAATGTTATTGTATTGGTCTGAGCTGTTCCTGAAATGTCCGTAATTAAGAACATGCGACCGGCTGTTGGAGCAGGAAGAGTAATGGTTATAGCAGCCGATTGATTGCAAAGGATTTGATAATCTGTGGTTGTTGTGTCAAGTGTTAAGTTTGAAGTGATGGTTCTAACTGTTCCTCGAACACCACCGCGAATGATTTGAACGGCTGTACTGCTCGCTCCACCGAGGGTGATGGCATCGCTTGCGTTCGAACCGATAGTCTTACTACCTGAGAATGTTTGAGTGGTATTGTTAACCATTCCAGGATTAGAAGCAGAAGCTGATTGAGCGTAAATGTCAGCACCTGAGATGACCAATCCATTTGATGATGGGGTTTGGCTGTCAATCGTTCCAACTGTCGTAACGGATGTCGGTACGTCGCCTGAAGTTAACAATCTGAAGCTTGGAGCTCCACTACCGCTTGTAGGACCTGCAAATACATAGTTCTGAGACGTGGTAGCAGCGCCTGTACCGCCATTAGCGATAGGAAGGACGCCAGTAACACCTGTGGTTAGGGGCAGGCCTGTAGCATTGGTCAAAGTCAATGCCGTTGGTGTTCCTAATGCAGGAGTAACTAAGGTAGGACTTGTTGCTAATACCACTGCTCCACTGCCTGTTGTAGAGGCAGCGCTGATAGCAGTTCCATTACCTTGTAAAATACCTGTAATAGTCGTAGAGAGCGTTATAGCAGGCGTTGTGGTCGCCGTGGCGACCGTTCCTGCTAAACCATTTGCACTTACAACTGAAACGCTTGTAACCGTTCCTGTTCCTGACGGTAAATCCGCCATGACTAAAGCACGAAAGGTGGGTGTTGCAGCACTGCCGCTTGTAGGACCTGCCCATACAGTGTTAGCGGCTTGAGTTGCTAAACCTAAAACGAATGTACCGGATGTTGTAATTGGAGATCCAGTAATTGTTAAGATACTGCTTGGAGCTGAGATACCGACACTTGTTACGGTACCTGATCCTCCTCCACCGCCTTGCGTAGGCCACCTTGCGTACTGACTCATGTTAAACTCCCTTAGCTGTTATAATAGCGTTGAGTGTGCCTGATCCGCTTGCAGCTGTGTATACAACTTGTACATACATGGCCGATAACTGATTTAAGTCTACATATGCATCGTCAGGCGTTCCTGAAGCTACGATTGCAGGACTGACGGGTAACACTACCCAATTTCCTGGGTTTGTAACGTTGCCTTCGATGTCTTGAGCATAGTTACTTGAAATTTGAAAATAAAAGTCGCCTACAGGAGCACCAGTCCAATGAAGTTGAATTCCAATATTATCTTGATTCTTAACTTCAACTATAGTACTTGCAATACTCGATGCCATATTACCATTTACAACTACTGGGACTGGTAACAATAGATTGTATGACATAAATTATCCAATCTGATTAAGTGTAATGATTGACTTAATCGCTTCAGGCAGACTATCTGCTGTAGCTGAAGAGGTCAATACGAAGCTAATGACATCGTTTGCAGCGCAGCTGATAGCTGTAGCCAAAAGAGTTACTTGTTGCTGAGGAGACTGTGGAGCCTGAGATGTTGCAATTGGCGTGCCATTTTGATTAATCACAATACTTAAACTCGATGGAGGATTCAGTATTGTAGACATGATAGAAAAGTTCCAAATCCCAGGACTTGGAGCTACAAGAACACCATTTCCAGTATAGACTGAACCTGCTGGGATTGTATACGTATACGTTCCCAATCCTGTAAATACATTTGATTCGTGCTGTTTTAAACCTAAAGACATTTTATTTCCCTCTTATCTTATTGATAATATTCAGTAATTTCGATATAACCGGAACCACCGTTACCGCCGGCGTTCCCTGAAGTTCCGGCTGATCCTGCACCACCGTCGCCGCCTACTTGATATGAATAATAACCACTAGTCGTTGTCGGACTGGGTATAATGGCATCTATAAAACCACCTGCTCCCCCACCTGAACCGCCGTTACCCATACCAGAGCTAGTACCTGCGCCACCGCCACCGCTACCTGTATTGTTAGGAGCTGCTCCCCCGTTACCGGCGTATCCACCTGCGCCGCCACCACCAAACGGAGACGCTGCGCCCATACCGCCGCCTTGCCCGGTTGTGCTACCGCCGCCACCCGCTCCGCCTGTTAATGCTGTTCCATAAGCTGGAGAATTAACAGTTGTGCTTCCACCTGCGCCGCCTGTGGGATTACCATTCAATGCTCCGCCTGAACCACCGTTACATACAAGTAATGAAGTTGAGGACTGCCCTGTCACGTAAAAATAACTATTTCCACCACCTGATGGTGCTGTTCCTCCACCTGTACCTGATGAACCTCCGCCGCCGCCTCCGCCGACCATTCTAACTCTAAGATATAAAGCACCTGTTGGGGCTGTGTAAGTTCCTGTCCCACCATTTGAAGTGAGTCTTGTTTGAGTCGGAGCTGTATAAGTCGGAGTTGGAGCGGCAGCCCAAGTTGGAGCTGAAGATCCGTTAGACTTCAAATATTGTCCTGATGTCCCTGCACCTACGTTCTGAAACTTAGTTCC
>Ga0187847_10000731_pt1 | contig 33953 bp, 32 predicted proteins | sample June2016WEW_4_10_FD_132458 | JGI IMG/M metagenome (GOLD analysis project Ga0187847, IMG submission 132458) | Peatland microbial communities from SPRUCE experiment site at the Marcell Experimental Forest, Minnesota, USA - June2016WEW_4_10 | ecosystem: Environmental > Terrestrial > Soil >...
GATAGGTGATCTTCCTTGCGTCAAAAGTTTTACCGATTACGAAGCCGGTCCGCGGCGAAACCCGCTATCGCGCCGAACATTCCATAAAACAAGAAGTTCCCACCAAACATGAACATCGCAAATATAGCTCGGTTGAACCAGCCAGAGGGATCCGCTATTCCCGCAATAGAAGCAGGCCAAAGCACAATTATGAGCACAGGGCTACTCGGCCGAATCACCATAATCGCGATGGCAACAAGAACTCCCACTCCACCAGCCACCAAGAACCATCGCATCATTTTGCTTTTCTTCACGCTTGCTCCTTCACCCCTGCATCAAGTGGCACGAGTGCGTCTTCACCACCAGCCAGACTTCGCGGCCCGGTTCGAGGGCGAGCGAATCGCGGGCGGCCAGCGTCAGATGCACTTCCATTTCGACGCCGCAATTCACTTTTGCAGCCACGATCATGTCGCGCCTTTCCAGGCTGACGACGTCGCCGGGCAGAATGTTGCGCGCGCTCAATCCCATGGGCAGGATGGTCGAAATCAAAATATCTCCCGCGCGAATGCCAACGCGCAGCGTCTCCCCGATTGCCGCGCGTACCAGCGGCGTCTCCAGTAGAATCGACGGCCCAATTTGGCATGTCATGGTCCCTCTGTCCTCGTTGAGCGTGAGCACCGTGGCGTCGAGAATGTTTTCAAACCCAGCAAGTTGCGCGACCGTCTCCCGTCGCGGCGCGGACAGCACTTCATGCGGCGTCCCCTGCGCGGTAACTTTTCCGTTTTCCAAAATCAGCGCCCGCTCGCCGAGCGCAAACACCTCTTCGCGACTGTGCGTAACGTACACAATCGGAATGTGATGGACATTATTCCACTCGCGCAAGTCTTCAATGATTTTTGATTTTGTCGCGGCATCGAGCGCAGCCAGCGGTTCGTCGAGTAAGAGTACGCGCGGGTTCGTCACCAGAGCGCGTGCCACAGCCACACGCTGGCGCTCGCCGCCCGATAGCTCTTGGGGTTTCCTGGAAGAAAGCAGCGAGATGCGGAACGATTCTAGAATCGCGCGAACTTTCTCGCGTTTCTCTTCCACAGGCAAGTGACTGATTCCGAATGCGATATTTTGCTCCGCACTCAAATGCGGAAACAGCGCCAAATCTTGAAACACATACCCGGCATTTCGTTTTTGCGGAGAAATATTCAACCCTTGCGCGACATCAACGAACAGTCCATCGCCCACCGCAATGCGGCCTGCGTCCGGTGCGGTCAGTCCAGCAATGCAGTCAAGCAGCGTGGTCTTCCCTGCTCCCGACGGCCCAAACAAAATCGTGATGCCGGGAGCAATCGATGTGTGGACATCGAGAACGAAACCGCCGGCAAAGGCCTTGCGGACATTCAGATGCAATGTTTGCAGATGCAAAGTCTGCGCGTCGGAACTTAGCTCTTCGGGTTTCATCTCCGGAGGTTTCACGAACGCTTTTTCAAACACAACAACAATCTCACGGCATCAGAGATTGACTAATCGAAGGTTCTAATCTTGGGATCTTTATGATAACATGTCAGATATAACTGACAAATGGAAGAATCAGGCATTGGCAAGCCCGGCGGACTTACAATCTTGATAAATCTTTGCAAGGTTCGCGGGTTTGAATCCCGTCTCTTCCGCGCTTGCTTTTATATCACAGTTACGGCAGTGTAGATGCGCCCTTGAAACCCCACTGGAGCGGTGCTAGGCTGGATGTAAGTTATAACTCACACGCCGAGGCCGACCGAAATGCTTGGAAACCAGACCCGGCATAATCGAGATATTTGAAGACGAAAACGGTCGCTCTCCGTTCGATGATTGGACAAGCGAACTAGCCTCGAGTAACAAGAATCTGCTTGCGATCATTGACTCGAGAATTGGACGAATCCGGCGCGGTCTGCTCGGAGACTGTGAGCCCGTAGGAGAAGGCGTGTCGGAACTGAAAATCGACGTTGGTCCTGGATACAGAATTTACTTCGGTTGCCGAAGGGATATGGTAGTCATTTTGCTGGCAGGAACCAAGAAGACGCAGAAGCAAGATATTAAGAAAGCCAAAAAGTTTTGGAGGAAGGACAATGCCTAGACGCAATCGAGACTATCATTCTTCGTTGCTTAAGAGATTGGCCGACCCTGAACTCGCTGAGAAGTACATTGAGGAAGCGGCCAAAGACTCTACTGAGTCACTCCTTATGGCCCTTAAAGACGTTCTACAATCGCGTTTTCAAATGACGGAGGCTGCCAAGGCTACGGGAATCACCAGAGAGACTCTATACACGTCTCTATCCGATGAGGGGAATCCGACCATCTCGACATTTTTTTCGGTGTTGAAATTGCTTGATGTAGACATCCATTATCGGTTCAAAGCAAAACGAAAAGGAACCTAGACAGAATCCACGCTCATCGTCCCACCATCCCCACGCGCCGATTCAATCCGTAGACCACCGCAAGCATCACAAACGAAAGCAGCAGCAGCACCAACGCGGTTTGATTGGCGGACGCGTAATCCAATGCCTGCACTTTATCGTAGATATCAATTGAAACCGTGCTCGTCGCACCGGGAATGTCGCCACCCACCATCAGGACCACCCCGAATTCACCGAGAGTATGCGCGAAACTCAGCACCACTCCGGTGATTACGCTGGGAATCGAGAGCGGCAGAATCACGCGCCAGAATGTTTTTGCCTTTGACGCGCCCAATGTGGCCGATGTGGCCAGCAATCGCGGATTCACCGCGGCAAACCCAGACGCGAACGGCTGCACCGCAAACGGCAGGCTGTAAAGCACTGAGCCGATGACCAATCCCTGAAACGTGAACGCCAGCGGATGTCCCGTGAAATGCGCCCACGCGCGTCCGATGGGGCTGCGCGATCCGAGAGCGATCAGCAGGTAGAAACCAAGGACGGTCGGCGGCAGAACGATGGGCAGCGCGACGAGAGCTTCAACTAGAAATTTTCCGCGCCAACGCGAAAAGGCAATCCAGTGCGCGATCGGCAGTCCGACGACCAGCAAAATGCCCGCGACCAGCGTCGCCAGCTGAAAAGTAATCGCAAGAGCCTGCCAGTTCATCTTCTATCTCTCAAATCTCGAATCTCTAAAATCTTGCCATAGTGTAAATGCTTTCCTGCGAGCGTGTTACAGCCGTTCCCAATTTCGGGATATCCACAGGCACGATGTTCATCCGTCACAGCCAGATCCGCGCCGAATTTCTAAGATTAGAAGATTTCTATTTCGAGGACATGCATATGGACCTTCAGGAAGCCATCAAGACCATTCGCGCGCTAGCGGATGGATTCGATCCGGAAACCAACGACGCGTTGCCGAACGACTCCATCTGCCGCAAGCCATTGGCAGTCAAGGCCCTGAACCGCGCAGTGGGCGCACTCATCGCGGAACAGCAGCGCGAGAAAAGTCGCGCGGGCAACGCGGGCAAGTATTGGACAGGCAAGGAGGACGCAGAAGTCTGCGAGCAAGTTCGCAGCGGCATGGACTTTCACGACATCGCCAAACTACACAACCGCAGTGTGGCTTCGATCGTCGCGCGTCTGATCAAGCTGGGCAAGATTGCCCCGCCAAAAACAGCCAACGCCAAAACGGAAAAGGCCGCCTGAGGTCATCGAGTGCGCTCTTTTGCCATCACGTTGTTGATTGTCTTTGGCTTAGGCGCAACTGTGTTTGCACAATCTTCGCCTCATGCTGAAACGCCCGACTCCCGTCGCAAGAACGACGACTGGTTCCGTCATGGCCGCGCAATTCAGGGACAACCATCCGCCGCGCTTCGCTATCGCGCGTATTTGCAAAAACTTGCATTGGGAAAAAGCCATCCGTCCAACCCATCCGCCACATGGACGCCTCTCGGCCCCGCGCCGCTCGCTTCCGACGCAACCGGCCTAGGCCAGCAGGATTACGGTTGGGTTTCCGGGCGAGCGACAGCTATTGCGGTCGATCCCTCCGATGCGACCGGCAATACGGTTTTCATCGGCGGCGCATACGGTGGCGTTTGGAAATCCGCGAACGCGGGCCCGGCGAGTGCAAACCCGGCAAGCGTTGTTTGGACTGCGCTTACAGATAATCAAGCTACGCTTGCGGTTGGCGCGATCGCCGTCCAGCCGTGGTCGAGCGGAGTGCAGTCGTGCGTCAACAATCCACCGCAAAGCATTGTGCTGATTGGGACTGGCGAAACTGACAGCTCGCAGGATTCCTATTACGGCTTGGGCATTCTGCATTCTGCCGACGGCGGACAGACGTGGGATTTAGTTGCGAGTGACTCGACGGGCACGCGTTCGTTCGCCGGATTGGGTCTCAGCAAGATTGCGTTCAGTACGTCCACGCCCAATTTAGTTGTCGCTGCGGCGGCAGCAACGTCGCAGGGTGTGCTCGACGGACTCGAAAATCCAGTAGGCGTGAACCGCGGGATTTACTACGCGCCCGACTGCGGCGAAACTTGGACTTATGCGAACATTGCAGACAATGGCGTCGTAATCAGCCCAAGTTCTGCGACCAGCGTGATCTACAACGCGGGCGTGGGATTATTTTTCGCAGCAGTTCGCTATCACGGATTTTATTCTTCGCCCGATGGAATCAACTGGACACGATTGCTCAACCAGCCCGGCGCCGGTCTGACCTCGCTCGCATGTCCTCCGCAGACTACATCGCCCAGCGAGTGCCCCATCTACCGGGGAGAGATGGCCGTCGTCCCCGGCCGTAACGAGATGTACGTCTGGTACGTGGACGCAAACGATGTGGATCAAGGCATTTGGCAAAGTTTCGACGGAGGCGTCACCTGGGCGCAAATTGACGAAACCGGAATTCTCGATTGCGGCGATTTGTTTGGCGGATGCGGCGCGGAAGATGGAACCTACAACCTGGAATTGGCGGCCGTACCCAATTGCGCGCAATCGGATCCGAGTTGCGGCGTGACGGACCTTTATGCCGGCGCAGTAAATATTTTCAAATGCGAACTCTCGCCGGAATTTCCTACGTGCAACCCTAATGTGAATCCGCCTCCGCCACCGAATGCAGTTTTTCTGAATCTCACACATGTCTATGGTTGTCCGCCGGACTTCGGCTCGACGGCGCATGTGCACGCTTCGCAACATGCCATCGGCTTCGAGTTGGTGCAGAACAACCAGCAGGTAGTCATGTACTTCGCGAACGACGGCGGCATCTATCGCGCATTGAACGGATTCACCGATCTCGATACCGGCACATGCGGCCAAACCAATGACTTCGACAGCCTGAACCAGACGCTCGGCTCGATGACGCAGTTGGTCGGGTTCTCGCAATCGCCCAACGATCCCAATACGCTGCTCGCGGGCGCGCAGGCGAATGGCTCCCCCGCAACTGGATCGGCGGAAGGTGGGACTACATGGCAAAACGTGAATGAGCCTGACGGCGGATTCACGCTCATCAATCCCGCTAATGCGCTCGAATGGTTTACGGAAAACACGGGCATCAGCATTCAGAAGTGCGAATTGGGATTGAGTTGCACGTCGGAAGACTTCAACAACGGCTTGATCGTCAGCAACGCTACGTTGGGTGGGGATATGGGGCCGTTGTTCACGCCGTTTATTTTCGACCCGCAGAGTGATGCGACCCTGGTGGTGGGTACATGCCGGGTATGGCGCGGTTCGACCGACGGTACGGGCTTTATCGCTGTGAGCGACAGTTTCGACACGGGCGCTCCGGGCACGTGCACGGGCCAGGAAGTCAATCAGGTTCGCGCATTGGCTGCGGGCGGCCCGGTGCAAGGCGGATTTTCAAACGTGATTTATGCGGGCACGGATGGTTACGGGCCGAACGCGACGCAGAGCCCTACAGGCGGGCATGTGTTGGTTACGACGAATGCGTTGCTGGGGCCCAACTCGTGGATGAACCAGACGGGCACTATCAATCCTGATTTCTTTCCGGTGTCCGCGATCGCGCTTGATCCGACCGACCCAACTGGTAACACCGCGTATGTGAGCATCATGGGATTCGGAGTGTCGCACATTTGGCAAACGACAAACGCAGGCGTGAGTTGGAATGATTTCACCGGAACGGGTTCGAACGCTTTGCCCGACGCTCCAGCGAATGCGATTGCGCTGGATACGACTCAAGAGACGCTTTATGTCGGAACGGATGTGGGCGTCTTTTCTACAAGCACGTCCACGCCGAGTTGGAATGAAGTCGGGCCTGCGGCGCAAAGCGGTCAAAGCGGATTCTTGCCGAATGTGGCAGTCACGGAACTCGAACTTTTCAATGCGCAGGGAGAAAAACTGCTGCGAGCTTCGACCTACGGGCGTGGCGTGTGGGAGACACCGCTGGTAGCGACAGCAGATTTCCAGATCACAGTATCGAATAATCCGCTCACCGCATTCACGGGAACACAGGGCGTATTTCAAATTACGGTAAATGCGTTGAACGGCTACAGTGGCAATATTCAGTTCACGTGCCTCACCGGCCTGACCGCGCCGCCCTCGACTTGCAATGCTTCAGGCGGAGCGCAACTGGGAGGGGGAACGAACAGTGCGAATCTAACGGTAACCGTGGGTGGGGCGCCGACAACATACAACTTCTACCTAAAAGGCGCGGACCAGAATGGATTGAGCCATGAAATTGCGCTGACGTTCGCGGTGGAGGGATTCAGCCTGGGCGCGCCGATACCACCCAGCGTCACGCTTGGTTCAGGAGCAACGTCGGGGCCGATTTCGATTTTGGTTTCTGCGACGGGACCGTTCAGCGCGGGGGTGAATCTTACCTGTACGCCTCCTCCAAATCTCGGAGTCAATTGCGGCGCTTCCCCGACGACGGTCTTTCCGACATCCACGAATCCTGCGCAGGCAATCCTGACAGTGAGCACGAGCGCAACGAGTCCGGCGGGCCAGTACACCCTCACGATTGGGGCGGCGAGTAATCCTGCAATTCCGGGCGAGCCGGCAATTACCCAGCCGTTGGGGCTAACCATCTCACCAGATTTTGCGTTGACGATGAACAATACATCGGCCAATGCAACAGAGGGTTTCCCGGCGACATTCACAGGAAGCCTGGGCACGCAAGATGGATACAGTAGTCTGGTCAATTTGAGTTGCGGCAGCGGCGCGCCTCCGACCTGTGTACCGAATCCGGCGAGCGTGGTGCCAACGCAAAGCGGGAGCGCGTTCGTTGTAACCGTCGAGAGCGGTTCAGTGGCGAATTACAACTTCAACCTCATCGCTCAGGGCACGGACCAAAATCAGACGGCACATTCCGTTGCCCTGATTTTTGCTTCTACGAAGAGCACTGGGAGTCCTGATTTTGCGATTACGATTTCGAATCCGTTGCTGACGGCTGAAGTAAACTCCGACGCCGTGTTCATGGGAACGCTCACTGCACTGGACGGTTACAGCAGCCCAGTGAATTTAAGCTGCGGAGCGGGCTCGCCACCGGATTGTACGCCATCGCCACTGACGCTGGCGCCAAACGCGGCAGGCGCGCCTTTTACAGTCACTGTGAACAGCAAGACCGCAGCGATATACGACTTCAACATCGTGGCGCAAGGGACGGATGGGTCGCGAATCACGCATAGCACGGCGGTGGTGTTTGAGAGTTCAGCGACATTTTCATTTGTGAACAACACGGCACAGCAGACGACCGCGCCGGGGCAGGCGGCGCAGTATAGCCTGAGCATCGCGCCTCTGGGAGGAAGCTTGCAGAACGCGGTGGATTTTTCGTGCGACGCATCGAGTCTTCCGGCCGGAGCAAGCTGCCAGTTCAAACCGGCGACGGTGGCGGCGGGCAGCGGCACAACGACAGTCGCGTTGATGGTAAACACTTCGACCGCGACACCGGTCGGCACGAGTCACATCACGGTGGCGGCGAGCTCTGGAGCAGTCACGACGGATGCAACGCCATCGCCAATCTTGACGGTCATGGGAAACGGGCAGGGAACGACACCGTTTGTCATCAACAACACGACTGGGACGCAAACGGTGGCGCCGGGAGAAGCGATAACGTACATCCTCCAGGTTAGCAGCGGCGATAGCTTTACAAACGACGTAAGTTTCGCGTGTTCGGGATTGCCCGCGGCGGCAAGTTGCGCGTTTAGTCCGGCACAAGTGACGCCGGGAACGATCGACGAGCCAAGCATAACGACGCTGACGATCACGACGACGGCGCAGGTGATAGCTTTTGTGCCGGGTTGGGGTTACGGGCTCGCGGTGTTGCTGCCTGTCGCGTTCGTGACGTTTGGGGCTCGACGTGCGAGACGACGATGGGCCCGGGCTCTGCTGATAGGGGCTGTGGTTGGCATATTTCCTTCGTGCGGAGGAGGGACGGGAGTTGCGGGCGGCCAAGCGGGAACTCCGACAGGGACTTATACCGTCACCGTCACGGGAAGTTCAGGCGTGATTTCGGAGACGGCAGCGCCGCCGGTGGGGTTGGTGGTGCAGTGAGCCAAAACTTACAACTTCTGCTTCGAGGAACGAAAAACAGCACACTCCGGCAGTCGGCAGTTTTGAATTCATGCCGATGTAGGAAGTGTAAGTTATTGCAATGTTTGGAGTAGAATGTGCTGGGAGGTCATCAGTTCCCTTGTGCTAATGAAAGCATCTAATTACTCCAGTAACTTGATGAGAATTAGCTTTACATTAGGCTGGATAAGAGGTAAAAGTGCCTGTTTTAATTTTGGCAGGCAAATCTGGCCGATCATCGAGACAAATCGCAACTGATTGGCGACTTTTTGCGCGAGTCTGCCGTTTTGATCTTGGTTCTTTGGCCGATGGAAGACGGCATTAGGTATGGCCGCCTGAGTGGAACGGTGGTTCTTTTTGCGGTGTTGATTTCAGGTATCCTCCTAAGCTGGGGCCTGATATTGGAAGGCAGGGGCGGGTTATGAGTATCTACGGGTCGTGGGTTGCCACATTCGCCTTCCTCTTTGTAGTTTTCCTAATAGGTCTGTTCCTACAAAAAAAAGAGAGAGCTGACCGATTGAATAGAAAAGCCGAAGAGTCAATCCGACGCGAGATGATGCGCAAGGCTATGCCGGAAGAGCCTTCCCGGTTTGGAACTAAATGCGGAAGCACCACGCAATACGAGAAGAGCATTCCATCCTCTTCGACTACATTGCGAGAGCACATTTAGTCACCATCTCCTCCACAAGACCACACATGGTCGGGTACCCCGCCTCCATCGCTCGCTAGGGTGATGCGCGGAGTCTCTGGTGGATACCAGGAGTTGTACTAAACGCGGTAAATCGCGTCCCTCGCCCCGGTGTAACCCGAAAACACAGCGATTTAGTACTGTCTCGGCAGATTGTTAAGCAACCTGCCATCCTTTCGCTGTGTGCATGATGAATGTTGCTGGTTCTGCCGTCGGACGATGCCTGTTTATCCTGAAATCACGCGAAGTTAGGATGTAAGCTCCTGCCAAACAAGGCTTTAGTGGCCGACTTCGACGCGATTAGGCGGGTTTGTCAGATTGGGAAGCGATGCACTAATAGCACAGAGGTGCTATTTACATCCGAATGTTATGAGACTAAAGTTTTATCAGAATGCAGTCAGTGGGTAGTGACTGTTGGGCAGGGGTACTGCCTAGTTGTACCCTTTAGCGTCTCCTCGCTTTGAGAGATCCGACAGTTGGCCCAAATTTGTAGCTTTGGTTCTACGATCCCCCCAAATGCTACGCAGCAGCGAACCATACAGAGCACAAGGAGACTTGTGTCTCTAGACCGAATGGGGACTCGCCAAAATGGCCTACGCAATTGCTTTACCCGAAATTACCGAAGTGATTCGTGTCTTAGCCGCGGACAGCACGCGGATGAATAGCCAGTTATTGACTTCGGCCCTGGAACGCGACAAGCGCTTTGAAGTTTTGGGTGCAGTTTCTGAAACGAAAGCGATCATCGCGGCAGTGGTGGAAGAGAAGCCGGCGGTAGTGATTGTCAGCGCTCATCTAGATGACGATCCCCGCAAGGGATTCGAAGTGGCGCGCGAACTCCGCGCTCTGCGCCCGGAAACCAGAGTTGTCATGTTGCTGGATGTTTCGGACCGCAGCCTGGTCGTGGAAGCGTTCCGTGTGGGCGCGCGGGGGGTGTTCTGCCGCAGCGAGTCCATGAAGTCGCTGGCGAAGTGCATACAGCGCGTGAGTGAAGGGCAGGTCTGGGCGAACAGCAAAGAATTGCGTTTTCTGCTGGAGGCGCTGGGCGAAGCGTTGCCGATGCGCATTGTGGATACGCGGGGGGCGGGTTTGCTCTCGCGGCGCGAGCAGGAAGTGGTGCGATGCGTGGCAGAGGGACTTTCAAACCGCGAGATTGCACAGCGGCTCGGGCTTACGGAACATACGGTCAAGAATTATCTGTTCCGCATTTTCGACAAGTTGGGAGTTTCAAAGCGCGTGGAAGTGGTGCTGTACGCCTACAGCATGGGCAACACGCCGGATGCGATGCCGCTACCGGAAATGGCCCCGCAGGAAGCGATGCAGGCGGTATAAGAATCTAGATTTGGTAGGTAAAACCGGCCTCTGCCTTCGGGCAGGGGCTTTTGTCTTTCAGGGCGATGGGGGTGTCGAGCACCGGGAATAGTGCAGCTTGAATAAAGTTCTTCGAAGCTGCTTGCCCGCGTGCTACATTCGTCGGCCTTGAACGTTTTGTTTTTCTTGTGAATGGCAATTTTGAGACCCTCCGCCTAGCCGCAAAACCACTGCTACCAACGTCTGGCCTACCCCATTCGCACAAAGCGTCATTGGATCCACATAGGCGCGTGTGAGACTTCTACATAATTGGGTGGCTGAAGTATAAATTGGTGTTGTCCTTCGGGCGCGTTATTCAGGCATGCGCACGGCATCTTAAAACGGTATACAACTACAGCGAGATGTTTCGCATTGGGTGAAAAGCTCCATTTTTTCACATTGGCTAGACAGTCTGGAATGAGAATCGGGTTTCCGAAGAGAGCGGACGCGTCTGAAACCGACCCTTTTTCATCGAGCTTGGCTTCGACCACGACCACGCCCTGTATTCTTGCTTCCCATGCCACGGGGTAGTCGATCTCAGCGAAATCTTGGAGTTGCATCTCGTTATCGCTGACCAATATTTTTGTTGCTTCTGCAAACGATTTCCGAGGTTTGTTCAGCACGATCGCATCAGACTTGCTTGGCCGACACGCCGTAAGGGTGACCAAATTAGGCGCATCAATTGTCAAGTAATCTGACGGCTGCTTGCAGATGCCTCTTGCGAATTGGAATCGATACACGATGATGGCCGATTTTGTTGCGTTAGGTTTGAACCGCCACTTCTTTGCGTTCGCTAGAGTATCAGCGACTAACGTGTCGTTCCCAGAGAGGGCCGTAGCTTCTACGACATCCCCCGTACTATCCAGCCGGTCTCGCACGACAACTATGCCTTCAGAATCGGACGCAGAGAATTGCGCCGCCGCGGGGTAAGTCATATCTGCGAAGTGAACAACCTCTATGTCTTTGTCGCTCAGTACGCTAGATGTCCCGTCGGACTGTGCGGAAGCGAAAGTCGAAATCGCCATAATAAGGGCGATCACAGATACGTTCATCTTCTGCATGACCATTAAGGTTCTCCTTAAGTCATCGCAATTTAGATTGCTACTGTACGGTAAAGTTAGTTCGGTTTTTCGCTGCCGGGATGCTTGACCACGCGGTTCAGGGATTCCTGCCAGTCTTTCAAGCGCTCGGAAATCTGTTGCATGTAGGCCTTGGCTTCGGCGGGACTGAGATGCTCGCCGTTCTTTCCGTGGATGGGTATCGGCATTGGCGGCGGCACCGGCGCGACGAGCGGTTTGGGAATAAAAGCAGGTTCGGGAGTTGGCGGAGTGTTAATCGAGCCGAGCCGGGTAATATCCAAGTCGGAAATTACTTCGTGGACAATAGCGGAATCGACGACTTTCTGCTGTAGCGCGCAGGCCAGCGAAAGGGCGTTGAAACAAAAATTATTGATGTTTCGGGGAATGCCTTCGGTGAATTCACAGATTTCCGCGAGAGCTTCGGGGGTGAACAGGGATTCGCCCTGGTAGCCGGCAACAGCCAGACGATAGTCCACGTAGTTCCTGACTTCCGCGGCGGAAAGGGGCTCGAGGCGGTTGAGCATGGAAATGCGCTGCCGGAGCTGAGACAAGCCAGCACTGGCAAGTTTGTCCGCCAGTTCGGGCTGGCCGGCAAGGATAATTTGCAAGAGCTTGGCGCGCGGGGTCTCGAAATCGGAGAGCAGGCGAACGGTTTCGAGGACAGGCGGCTTCAGGTTCTGGGCTTCGTCCACAACGACGATAAATTTGCGTCCCTGGCGAGCTTCATGAAGGAGGCGCTTATTGAATTCGTCGTTCATTTTGACGAAGTCGGTGGTGTCGCCCTCGTAGCCGAGTTCGACGAGCAGGAAACGCATGAATTCGCGCGAAGTGCACTGGGTTTGAAACAAGAAGGCGGTACGGGCCGAGCTGCGATATTTTTCCAACAGATGAAACAAAAGGGTGGTCTTGCCCATGCCGGGACGCGCGATCAGGCCGAGGAAGCCGCGATTGGCTTCGATGCCGTAGTCGAGTGAGGCCATGGCCTCACGATGAGAGGGACTCAAATAGAGAAAACGCGGATCGGGCGTAACGCCGAAGGGCTGCTCGCGAAATCCGAAAAACTTCAAATACATGGCATCTCCAAGGCGATGGCACCCACCAGCTCACAAAATGGGGAGGGATAGAAGCGAAGTTCTCAGGCAATGCAGGGTGGAGAAAGTCCGACGCTCCCAAGGCCGACTTTGAAAATACTAACAAATTTGGGCGAGAGTTTGTGGAAAAACCTCTATTTACTTGGGTGGACAAGGGTTATAGAGACCTATGACTCCTTGTGGGGGTAGGCGATTCCCCATTAGGATTAGTCAGCAAAGATTACTTGGTAATCACCCCCGGGACTTGGTGGCTTAGGCAGGCATGACGTCGGAAATTACTCCAATTGCAAAAGTTAGGATCTTGGTGGCGGACTCGGCGGAAATGAGTTGCGACTTTCTAGCGGGAGCACTTGCCCAAGACCGCCGCTACGAGGCCCTGGCGGCCAGGACGCCGATGGAGATGGCGGAGCTATTGGCCCGAGAAACATTTCAGGTGTTGATTATTAGCGTCCGGTTTGGAGGAATTACGGATCGTCCCTTCGGACTGCTCCAAGAAGTGAAGAGCGCGTATCCGGAAATCAACATCATCGCCTTGCTGGATTCGCTCGACAAGACGCAGGTGGTGGAGGCATTCCGGGCGGGATCGCAAGGGGTCTTCTGCCGAAGCGACTCATTTCAGACATTATGCAAGTGCATCGCTTGCGTGAATGCCGGACAAACGTGGGCAACTTCGGAGCAAGTACTTTACCTGATTGAAGCGCTCTCGACCCAGCCAGCAGCACCCGAGGCGGTTTTGCCCTCGGCGCGGATGCTGAGCCCGCGAGAAGAAGAGATTGCGCGGCTGGCGGCCCATGGACTGAGCAACCGGCAAATCTCCGAGCGCCTGGATCTGAGCGAACACACGGTGAAGAATTACATGTTCAGGGTATTCGAAAAGCTGGGGGTTTCGACGCGAGTGGAATTAACGCTCTACGCGTTGAAGTTGAGCACGCCGCAGAGGCCAAAAGTGCGGTTTGCACTTCCTCCGTTGAGGGAAAAGTGGTACGGAACCAGTTAAGCGCCACGCCGCATGATTACTCGTGCGATTCGAAGGGAATGAAAAGAGTCAGCGAAGTCGCTACACTAAGGTGAAGGGTGGGCGTACGGTTCTTCGTTTTCATTCGTTTCATCAGTTATTTCGGGTTCATTTGACGAGCAAGGGGATTGCCATGCGAATTGCAGTGGTGGGATCGGGGTATGTGGGGTTAGTGGCGGGCGCGTGTTTTGCGGATTTGGGACACGACGTCATTGTTGTCGACAACGATCAGCAGAAGCTCGCGGCACTCAAGAGCGGCCAGGTGCCGATTCACGAAAACTTTCTGCCCGAACTGCTGGAACGGCATCGGGGGAAAAAGCTGACCTTTTCGGATGACTTGCAAGCGGCGGTGCGAACAAGCAGCGCCATTTTCATCGCAGTCGGAACACCGCCCACGGAACAGGGCGAGGCAGATTTGTCGTATGTCGAATCGGTAGCGCGCAGTATTTCCGGAGCCATTGACGGCTACAAGGTGCTGGTGGAGAAGAGCACGGTCCCGGTTTATACGAGCGACTGGGTGCGGAAAATAATTCTTCGCAATGGAGTGCCACCCGATTCTCTCGATGTAGCGTCGAACCCTGAATTCTTGCGGGAAGGCACGGCGGTTACCGATTTTCTCTATCCTGACCGCATCGTTGTGGGAGCGGATAGCGAGCGCGCGGCCGCATTGCTGCGCGAAGTGTATGCGCCTCTGACGGAAGGAACTTATTACCAGAAAAAGGACGCAATTCCCGGCCCCGACAATCCACAGATTCCGCCGCCAATCATTGTGACCAGCGCCAAAAGCGCCGAGTTGATCAAGCATGCATCGAATGCATTTCTAGCGATGAAGATTTCTTTCATTAATGCGGTTGCATCCATCTGCGAATCGGTAGGAGCGAATGTCCAGCAAGTGTGCCAAGGGATTGGCTCAGACAACCGGATCGGCTCGCGGTTCCTTAATCCGGGCATCGGGTACGGCGGATCGTGCTTCCCCAAAGATCTGATGGCGTTCCGTTCCGTAGCGCGCGAGTGCGGTTATGACTTCCGTCTCTTGGATGAAGTCATGCGCATCAACGAAGAGCAGCGAGCGCGATTTCTGCGCAAGATCAGAAGCGCTTTGTGGACACTGCGTGGAAAACGAATTGGCGTGTTGGGCTTGGCCTTTAAAGGGGGCACCGACGACATTCGAGAATCGCCGGCGATCGAACTGGTCAAGTCTCTGTTGCAGGAGGGTTGCAAAGTCGCGGCATTCGATCCGGCGGCACAAGAACGGGCGCGAAACGAGGAATTCGGCACGAAGGTGGAATTTGTATCGGATCCCTATGAAGCGGCCCGTGATGCCGATGCTTTGCTGATTTTGACGGAATGGGAAGAGTTCGGCTGTCTTGATCTAGCACGCCTTCACGCCGAATTGAAGTATCCGATTGTGATTGACGGGCGCAATCTCTATAACCCGCAAGTCATGGCGGAGCACGGGTTCACCTATTACAGCGTGGGCCGGCCGGCGGCCATTTCGGAGGGATTTGGATCATTTGGGAGTGTTCCTGCCGCTCCCGTTCAAAAGTCATGACCTCATCGTCGTTCAGGGCGCCATCGTCTGGCGCATCATCTTCGAACGTGCGCCGGGCACTCGTCACCGGCGGCGCGGGCTTCCTCGGCTCGCACTTATGCGACGCGCTACTGGGCGAAGGCTACTCGGTGGTGGTTGCGGATAACCTTCTAACCGGAAGATTGTCGAACCTGGAACACCTGCGGAACGACCACCGATTTGAATTCCGCGAGATTGACATCAACCAGCCGTTCGATTGCGGCAAGGTTGACTATGTATTTCATTTCGCGTGCCCGGCGAGCCCCGTCGATTACACCATTCACGGAGTGGAAACCTTGCAAGTGGGTTCTCTGGGCACATTCCACGCGCTGGATATCGCTCGCAAATATGGCGCGAAGTATCTGGTTTCTTCCACCTCGGAGTGCTACGGCGATCCGCTTGAACATCCACAAAAAGAAACGTATTGGGGGCATGTGAACCCCATTGGGCCGCGATCCGTGTATGACGAGGCCAAGCGCTTTACTGAAGCGGTTACGATGGCGTACCACAGGTACTACAAAGTCGATACGCGGATCGTTCGCATTTTTAATACTTACGGACCGCGCATGCAGCTCAATGATGGGCGGGTGGTACCAAATTTCATGAAACAGGCATTGCGTGGAGAGGCGCTCACCGTTTATGGCGATGGTGGGCAGACACGCAGTTTTTGTTATGTGAGCGATGAAATCGATGGATTCCTGCGCCTGGCGCGGTCGGAAGAGCATCTGCCGGTGAACATCGGGAATCCCGCGGAATTTACTATCCTGGAATGTGCGAAGCGCGTACTGGCCGTTACCGGATCTAAGAGCACGATCAAGAACGAACCGTTACCTCCCGACGACCCGAAACAGCGACGGCCGGACATTACGAAGGCCCGGACTTTGTTGGGCTGGGAACCGAAGATTGATTTGGAGACCGGCTTGAAGCTGTCCCTGGATTATTTCCAGCAGGCATTGGCTCAGGAGAGTGCTGCCAAAGCCTGACGCCGAAGCGCAGGCGATCCTTCTTCACAGCGTTTCGCTTTCTTGGGATATCGCGGGTAACTACTTCGTGGTTACCGGCGCGGATTGTAATTCCGCAATCAACCTTCCTGACCACTCCGTTCGCTTTTAGATTTGAAAACGGGGTCGCGTTTTCAAGCCGTATTCGCATGAATCTGCTACCGATCTTGCCCAGTGGAGAGCCTGCAAAGGCTTCCATCCGGTGACGCCAAAATGACCTCAGTCACCCGCGCCAAGTTACATTACGCAAGGCCAGCTTAAGTTCCCGTCTTTGGTGTTTTGACGCTGCCTGACCCCGTCCATACGATTGATTCACTGCGGGAAGTCCCGCGACTTAAGAGGTATTTAACACTCCCTCGATTCAAGGCTGGAGCGCCGCGTTTAGCTAACCGCGCGGACGAAACTTGAAACGGTGGAGACGGCGCAATGGCCGAAGAAAGTAACTGGATGACACGGAAGCACAACCAACGCGGGTTTTCGCTGATCGAGATGCTAATCGTCATTACGATTCTGCTGATTATGGTCTGGATGGGGAGCATGGTGATGATGCCGATGCTGCAACAATCCCATGTTGCGAATGCCTACAACACTACCCTCGCGACGATGCGACTGGGGCGACAGGTGGCGATCGCAAAACGCACGGTCGTTTCCGTGACCTTGAGTAATGCCGCGATACCGAACACGATTACCGTGAAAGATACGAACCCGACGAATCCGACCACCATCGAGACGGTGCAACTACCGAACGACGTGTCGTTTGACGCCGAACCGACGCTGCCGAACACAGTGGCAACAACACCCGACAATTTCGGAACCGGCGCTCCGGCAATCAGCTTCGACATGGGCGTGGCGCCGGGCGTGCCCAACGTCGTGTATTTCTACCCCGACGGCTCGGCTCAAGACATTGCAAACAACATCAACAACGGCGTGGTTTATATTGCGCGCCCCGGAGTCGTGATGAGTTCGAAGGCGATTACGTTGTGGGGCGCGACCGGGCGCTTGCGCGGATGGACTCTCATTACCGTGGGAGCAACGAAAACATGGATACAACAATGAAATTGTTTAAGCAAAAACCTGGTGCGAGAAGTGAACGCGGCTTCACACTCATTGAAGTCCTGATTTCGATTTGTGTCCTAACGATCGGGTTGGTTTCCCTGCTCGGCGTGTTTGGCATCGCGATGGCGACGACGCAGACCTCGCAACTCGATCTGTTCGCCAAACAAATTGCGACCGAATCGATGGAAAGCATTTATAGCGCGCGAGACACCGCCAACATTCAGTGGGAAGGGATTCAGAACGTGACGATCGTCAACCCGGACGGGACGACCGGCATTTTTCTGACGGGGTTTCAGCCAGTGAATAATCCAGGGGTGGACGGAATCTTCGGGACGGCTGATGACGCCGCGGCGGGGCCGCAGACGCTCACGCCGCCGGGCCCCGATGGAACTTTCGGCAACCCCGACGACGCGAGCGCAGCCATTACCCTGACGAATTTCCAACGGCAGATTGTCATCAGCGATATCGACCCTTATACAGGGGCGGCGTTGTCCGGTAATTTGCGCGCGTACACCATTACAGTGCAATACACGACCCCCCAGTTTAAGTTGCCCAAGCAGTATGTGCTTGCGGGATACATTTCGCAGTACCGATAAACGAGGGACGATGCGACGCACAAGTAAACAATCCGCTTCTGGTTTCAGCTTAATCGAAATGCTGATCGCGATGGCTGTCGGTCTGATCGTGTTGGGTGGTGCAGTCTCCATGTATTCAGGCGGAACGAGCGCCACCTGGACGGTGACGCAGAGAGCCGAGATGCAGCAAGACTCGCGAGCAGCCTACGACCTGATGACACAAGACGTCAGTCTGGCCGGAGCCGGATTGCCTTCCGGGGGGCTGGCCGTCGCCACGGGCGGAGCAACCCTACCGAAGTATGGTTGCGACGTGATTTCGCTGACGTGCCATTTGGGAGCGAACAATAATGCAGCGATTGCGTTTCCGCAAACACCGGCCCCGGTGGTCAACCAGATGTATTGGCTCATCCCCGGATTTCAGTCAGGCCCGACCCTGAACGCGGCAATCGGAGCAACCGACGTAATTACCACGATCTATACGGACAATATCCTGCTGTTGCAGGACTATTACGTGCAGTTCAACGATAAGTATGGAAACTCTGTCACGCTGATCTATCCCGCTCCTGCGCCCGTACCCGCGCCGCAGCAGTTGAGCGCATCCGGAACGGCGTTGCAGGTGGGGGATTTGGTTTTGTTTCAATACGGCACCTACTCAGCCATTGCCGAGGTTACGGCGGCACCGGGGGCGGCAAGCGCCAGCCCTTACAGTGTGTCATTCGCGGCCGGGGACTTGTTGGGACTTAATCAGAACGCGGCGACAGACAACCTGCCGTACCTGGTGAGCCAATGCCTGTTGGGTGGCGCCTGCGCGCTGAACAAGGCACCATCCGGAGTCAACTTGAACTCCATCACCGCGACCCGCTTGTGGATGGTGACTTACTACATCGACAACACTGGGACAGCTCCGAAACTGATGCGACTGGTGAACGCACGCCAGCCAGTACCCGTGGCCGACAACGTCGAGAATATGCAGTTCACGTACGACACCTTTACTAGCGCGGGAACGCTACTGACTCAATCGGGCAATGCTGGGGGCGCCGCGAACTACAACCTTATTCGCACCATCAACCTGGCGCATTTGAGTTTGCGCAGCCAGGGCAATGGAGTTCAGGCATATCAAGGCACGGCCAAAGGCTATCAGGGCATTGATATGCAGACCTCCATCAGCGCCCGCAATTTAAGTTTCTCGGAACGCTATTGAGCGGAGATGCGGACACACGGAAAAACCGCACGCGCCTAAGCTGTGTTTGCATGACGCGCAAGAGAATTTGGATCTACGGGGAATGAACCATGCATAGAAAAAAACGGAACTCTCGAGGCTTCACACTGATCGCTTCGCTGTTGCTGCTCGCTTTGATGAGCTGCATGGCGATCGCCTTGTTCATGATGGTCACGACCGAAGGCAAGGCTGGAGGCGGCGATCTGCAAAACACGCTGGCTTTCCGCAATGCCGAGGGCGGCATTGAGCACATGACGGCAGACCTCGCGAACACTCTGCAATCCATTCAAAACCCAAAGGTCTCCGACATTACTTCTCTGAGCGCCGACAATCCGAACCCTACAACATGGGTGCAGTATTCCCTGACGCCTGCGACGGTAAACAATGACGGCGTCACGCCACTCACCAACTTTCAGTTGATCACATCCGGGACCTTTGCCGGTTTATATGCCCAGACATGGAACGTAAACCTATTGTCCACGGCACAAACGATTCTGAATGATCAAGTCAGTATGACGCGGCAGGTGCAGATCGCATTGATTCCGGTGTTCCAATTCGGCGCGTTTTCGCAGGTCGATTTGTCATACTTCCCTGGCCCGGACATGGACTTTCAGGGCCGCGTGCATACCAACGGCGACTTGTATCTGGCAACGGGCGGAACGATCACATTCCACGACAAAGTTTCGTCGTACGGCAACGTAATTCGTGAACAGCTGGCGAATGGCCAATTAACCAACGTGAGCCACAACGGAACCGTGGACATTTTGACGGCCAGCGGCGGATGCGACGGCGCGAAGCCGGCGTGCCGGTCATTGGCGCTGACCGAGGGCAGCGTAGTGGGCGCGGCGAACTCTGCCTATAATGCAGGCCCGCCTTCATGGCAAACGATTTCTAAGAGCGACTACAACGGATGGCTGGTGGATGGAAACTACGGCAACCCGGTCAATACCGGTGTGCAGCCGTTGAACCTGCCCTTCATCGGGGGCGGCGCCAATATCGGACAGTATGAAATCATCCGACGCCCTCCGAATGCGGGCTCCACTATCGACTCGTCGCGTCTGTATACACAGTCTGAAATTCGCGTGTTGATCTCCGACGATCCGGCGGAACTGCCGGGCGGAGCCGCAGACCCGGGAAATATCCGCTTGGCGAACTTCGACAACTCAGGATCTGGAGGCCCGAACTATAGCAATTGCATACCGGCGACACCGATCGCGGGACTGCCGGTGTTGGCCTCGGGCGGAACGTACAATACATGCTTTGCACAGGGCTCGACAGCTGTGCCGGATACGTATGTGTGGACAGCGACGGCGCAGAGCAGCGCGTATCAGTTGCCGGCAGATTGGACGAACGCGCCATCGACAGCTAACCTTCTGTTGCAACCGGTAGGAACCGCTCCGCTCCTGGGGGCGCAGGGTGCGGCGAACCCGCCCGCGCCGTTCACCATGCCGCCGTGCACCATTACTGGCGGAGGCGCCGGGTACACTTGCGCGGCTGTGACCTACCCTTATTACACGCCGACGGCTGCGGCGAGCACGAGCAACTGGAATTTGATTGACGGCTACATTCGCGTGGACGTCGAGGTAGCAGGCGCATGGGTGAACGTAACCCAGAGCTGGTTGCAGCAGGGCTTTGCCCGCGGCCCCACTCCTCCGACAGCTCCCGGAACGAATCCGATCAATCCGAACGCGATTTTGCTCTTCCAGCAACCGGCGGACCGTAACGCAGATGGTGTGATCGATGCGACGGGTACAGCGCCAAGTTGCGTGAAGTCGGGCGGAGTGTATTCGCTCGGGCACTGCACGTATGGCAAACCGCCGGAGGTCCTACCCGACGCTTCGACGAACCTGCCGTATTATGGCGATTCCAAATCGGCGACCAGCAATTCCCGAAACAATTGGTACCCGATTAACTTCTATGATCAGCGCGAAGGCGAAATCCGAGATAACGTAGCCCAGCCTGCGGCCAGTTGCTCCACTAACGGAGTCATGAATGCGGTCGAGTTGGACGTGGGCAACCTCAACAATTGGTTGCAGACCGATGCGGTGGGCAAAACAGTGGACAACGTGACCTATAACGGTTACATCCTCTATTTCTCAGACCGCCGCGGCATGCGGCCTGCCCAGAATGTGATTTCGACGCATCCGATAGGCGAAAAATCGGGAGACTCGCAACTTGAGGACTCGGTGAATGCTATGGTCGGCGCATCAGGTACGCCCGACCAGAGACTTGATAACGACTATATGCCGGGAAAACCGAATGTGGCCACAAGTTCGCCCGAAGACGCAAACGGCAACGGACTACTGGATAACGCCGGCGCCATCGATCTCGCCAATGGATTCTGGAACCCTGGAAGCCCGGCGACGACCAAACCCAGTACCGCGATTAACACGAGTGCGCCACTGGATCCTTATACAAACCGCATCAATAGCTGCGTGACGACGGGGCGCCGCAACTTCGTGTCTGGTGCGCGTCATGTGCTGCGGTTGGTCGACGGCACGCTTGGAAATCTGCCGACCGCCGCGGGCGGAACGGGCGGCTTTACGGTCGCTTCGGAAAATCCGGTATACGTCTGGGGCAACTACAACAGCAACGCGGCGGATACGACCTGGAATAGTCCGTCAGTGGACGAGCCCCACTCAGCGGCGTCCGTCATCGCGGACGCGGTCACCGTGTTGTCGAACCAATGGTCCGACCTCACGGATATGTTGAATCCGGTCAATTCCGGCGCTAGGTCTGCCAATGCGCCAGCCTACTACCGCATGGCAGTTTGTGCCGGTAAGAACCCAACGTTTCCTACCGCGCAATACGCGTGGGCAACGGGCGACTACGGTTCCGACGGTGGAGTTCACAACTTCCTGCGACTGCTGGAATCGTGGGGCACAACGCTCAACTACAAGGGATCGATGGCAAACCTCTACTATGCGACGTACGCAACCGGGGCCGACAAGACCAATCCCTACGGCGCGCCAACACGTAACTTTATTTTCGACAATGATTTTACCAACCCAGCCGGATTGCCGCCGGGCACGCCAATGTTCCGCGACATTGACAACTTGAGCTACCGGCAGATGCTGACACAAAGAACGAACTCCGACTAGCCGCTCGCCAGAACACCGCACCGGCCCTGGATTTATAGGGCCGGTTTTTTTGCGATTGCCGACCTCGGGCGCTGGGTGTCTATAACCTCTGCGTGTCACGACACGGTCTCTAGTGTGCAGTCCAACTATCCACATACACCCGGTATTATGGAATGACCAAATTTCGGGGAGACCATCTTTGGCGAACTCGCAAGGCATTGACACGATTCTCTGGGACGTTGGCGGCGTGTTGTTAAGCAATGCCTGGGACCACGCTGAGCGCCACGATGCGCTCGCGCGTTTTGGACTCAACGAGGCCGACTTCAACACGAGACATGAGCCATTGGTGGACTCGTTTGAGCGCGGCGAATTATCGCTCGACGATTATCTCGACCAGACGGTTTTTTACACACGGCGGCCTTTCAATAAGGAAGAGTTCAAGCGCGCGATGTTTGCTTTGTCGCAGCCAAATCCGGACGCTTTGCAGTTGGCACGGGGCCTCGCGTCTTCTGGCAAATTCCTTATGGCAACGTTGAATAATGAATCGCGAGAGTTAAACGAATACCGCATTCAGACATTCGGCCTGCGAGATATGTTCGGTCTTTTCGTTAGTTCGTGCTACGTCGGGAAACGGAAGCCGGATGAGGCCATCTATAGGCTCGCTTTGGACATCACACAGAAGGTCGCAGCGCAATGTTGCTTCATTGACGATCGGGCGCAGAACCTCCAAGCGCCGTCGAGGCTGGGGATGAAGGTGATTCAAATGGAAGGCGCGGCGCAATTACGGGAAAGATTGGCCGCCCTGGGAGTAAAGTCTTAGCTGCCTACTTGCGCGCAGTCCGCACGGGTGACGGCGAAGTGCCCTCGGCATCGAGACTGAGATCGCTCGACCAACAATCCGTGGCGATTTTCCATTCGCCCGCTTGTTTTGTCGCCACCAGGAGATACTTTCCGCGTTCTTCGCGCCGCTTACCAAGGGCAGTCGGTACGAGCATCTTGCAACGGCCGGCTTCATAAGCCACATCGCCAAAGATTTCTACGCGCACGACTTCCATCTCAACCTCGCCGAGACCCGCATCCAGAATACTAAAAAGGAATTCGCGGATTGCGGCCGTGCCGCGGACCGCTGGGACGTTGGGTCGCAAAACCAGCGCATCGGTCGCATACAGATCTACGAGATCGTCAAGGTGCTTGGTATTGCAGGCCTGGGCCCAGTCCTGGTTCAGCTTTCTCACCGCAGCTTCGGCTTTGCTCAAGCCGGTTCCGCTCAGCGGCGTGCGTTGAGCCGAAGATTCCCGTGCTACTGTGGCGGAAATTGGCGCCCGCTCCTGCGAAATGGATTGCTCTTGCCCAAAGTAGTGGTGATGATAATGATGATGATAGTGATGTTGTCCGGATTGCGGAGCGTCCCAAGGCGCGGATTTTCGCGGCGCAGCCTCAAGTGGAACGCCACAACCCGAGCAGAAATGCGTTCCCGGCGGATTACGTTTGCCACAGGCGCGGCAAGCGTCCGAAAATTCCAAATCGCTCTCGCCATCGATTTGCTCCGCATCCGTTTCCACGTCGAAATGCTCCGCCGACCGAAGGGCTGCGGCAATCGGATCTTTCGCCGAACCTTGTTCCGCTTCTTTCGCTAGTCGCGCCCGTAGAGCATAGTCGATACGTGGCACGAAGGAATCACCCATCGTCTTACGCGCGGCGCCAGCGTCCTTCCCTGCCGGCTCCTTGGCAGAGGCATTCAGATCTGAGGCGTTCTTGACTTTTTTTTCGGAATCCACGGGGTTGATTCTAGCAATAAACCGGCTGTTAACGGCGCGAAAACTCAACTGTTCCGTCGGATTCGGCGGGCACGCCGTTACAAGTCGCAGGACGGAACTTCCAGGAGCGAACAGCAGATAACACGGTCGAGTCGCGTGCATCATCGGAACTGCGCAGGATGAGAGGGCTGTGCACCTGGCCGTCGGTGCCGATGATGAAGCTAATTACAATCCTCGCGCCGTCCTTTCCATTAGCAAGCAGTGGTGCCGGGGTAGCGAGCGGCTCCGGCGCAGCGGTATTTTCGCAGGTGGTTCGAGGTTCAGTGTTGGTAATGGAGGAGAAACGGGCGTCACGAAAAGTTGAAGCCCAAACGTCGTTCTCTTGCTTATCAAGGGCACTCATCGACCCAAGCCTCATGACCGCCGACTCCGACATACCAAATGAGGCTATGGCGAAAACGAGCAACAATAGAAGCGCGCTAATCGATTTGAACGCCATCCGCCGCCTTGGAGACTTGCGGCAGACAAATGGAAGCGAGCCGCAGAAATCCGCTTGCACTCGCGGGGAGCAAGTCAAAGGCCATCTACTAATCGCCGCCAAATGCCATATTATTCAAGGGCAGGCAAAGAAACATAGGTTCGACGTGCGGATGAGATATGCAACCTCTTGCAAGAAAAGCTCGATTTCTTGCACATCGCCGCAGATCAGATGACCCGCGCGACCGCGGGAATACGGCGCAACACAGCGGTGGATCCCCAGCTGAGAACTACGGCAGTAAGAAAGACGATCCCCGCTTTCGCAAGAGCGGGAAAGGCTACAGGTAACAACGCATATTGCAACCAACTGACGAAGGCATAGTGGACGAGATAGATACCATATGCATTCGCCGTGAGCCCATCTAGGAGCGGCCTGCGCGCGCGCGCGAACCGCACGAAAATCGCGAGAAAGGCGAAGCAGGTTGCGGCGCAAGAAACGATAAAACCAAGATCCCCCAGCACCTCCCAGACGCGGGTTCGAGTGACGATTGCAATGATGATGACGGCCATTGCACCAGCGAAGGTAAGCAATGCGGCGAAAAGCCATCGGAACCAACGCTCAGCGAGCGAGCCATCCGGCGCGAGCAATCCGCGCTCAAGGCCATACGCCCCGATGCCAACGCCGGTTGCGAAGTAGACCGCGTAGTGGAGCAAGCGGCTGGTCTGGAAGGTGAAAGGCCCGAACGACGCCCAGGAAAATGCGTTAAACGCAAACTCCATCGGCAAATAAGCCACGGCGGATATGGCCACCAAAGTCCAAAAGAATGTAGCGGGGCTCTGCCAGGCATTCCGCGACAAGCTCGCTAGACGCTCACCCCACTTTGGAGCCGCAAAATAAAGGATGGCCGCGACGCAATCAAATGCGAGCAGAAGCCAGATGAACCAAGCCGGGCCTGCCGGCCAATTGCCGAGAGTGCGCCATTGCTGCCAGAATCCCGCAACGCTCGAAGGTGCGCCAGTTTGCAGATAGGCCGGGTAATAGGCCAGAGGCGCAATGATTGCGGCGGCCAGCAAGAAGGGCAGGCCGAGCCTCAACATGCGATCAAGCAGGAAGTGCCCACTCCCCTTCCGCTTGAGACTGGGCCACACAAATAACCCCGAAAGCAAAAACATCAATGACATGAAAAAGATGTCGTTAAACGAAGCAAACATGCTGATCGGACTTGAGCGGTGGCTGTCCACGACAGGAAATGCCTGCCAGAGCCTCGGCTGCTCGACTAACGATGCGGCCGGGGCGGGAGCATAAGGGTGATAGGCGAGGACGGCGTGGTGCGCCACAACCAGCAAGACGATGAAGGCGCGGAGATATCCGATGGCGAGGTTATAGTTGCCTGGGAAGAGTGCGCCTGCCCAGGTCGTCTTCCTACCCGATGGGAACGATGCTGGAATCGTATTCATAAGAATTTTCCTGATTTGTCGTCTTCGCTCGAACTCGGGATGCGCGTTCAGGCGCTAGCACACATGCGGATTGGCTTACGCCCCGTGGCGCGGCGTGCATCCTGGACGAAACCGATCAGATAGCCAATTTCAACCCAGACAAGTAACATCAAAACCCACCCCCAGGTGAACCATTTCTGCATAGCGAGAATTTCAGTTTGCGATAACTGCGTCGAATTTACGCTCACGAAGCTGCCTCCGGTGAAGCAGATTGTGAGCAACGCACCGACGATGAGCAACCCCAAGGCATCGAGGACAGCGCGCAACATCGCGCGCCGTGGCGTCCACCAGGGACGGAAGCAATTCACACCGGCGACGACTGTATGGCCGAGCACGAGAACGAGTAGCGGCAAAAAGAAAAATCGCGAGATCCATGGTGCCGGCGCAACTCGCAGAACGGCAAAGGACGGAAAACCAAATGCGCCCATCCACCACAACGAAATCATGCCGTACCATGCGAGTTCGCTCACGGAAGAGCTGAGCGGTATGCGGTTCACATCGCGGACTTTCGGAAGCTTGAGAGGATTCCATTTATTCCAGACTCCGCCCGGCTGATAGCGATCGATGATCGCGAAGATGGCAGTAACCACAAAAATATTGATAAACGCAGCCAGCCAAAAATTATCAAGCACGACGGTGAGACTCTGATAATGGCCGGAGCGGCTCGCAGCGACGAAAATATCGAGCGCAATCCCAATAGCGAGCCAGGGGCCAAAGAAACACATCCAAATCAGCTTGAGCACGAAGATATACATGGGAAAAACTTGCGGCCCGATTAAGTACCGTGGCGGCTGATAGCGCAGCGCGACCTGCATGGGATGGCCGTATTTTCTTAAAATTGCCGCGACCTCTTCTTGAGTGAGAGGGCGACCCCATGCGGCTTCCTGATCTTGAATCTGCGAATGCAGATCCTCCGCCAGCTCGGCAATAATGTCGTGCTTTTGGTTCTTCGGCAGTCCAAACTTTACGGATTGCAAATAGCGTTCTATGAGTTCCATAAATTCAGTCCTTGGCGACGATTTTTCTTAGCGACGCATTAATGCCCTGCCACTCGGCCAGGAGGCGTTTGAGAATCTCCTCACCATCGCGCGATAGCCGATAAAACCGTTTGTTCCGTTTTTCCTCTTCGCGCCATTCGCTTACCAGAAGCCCCTGACTCTCAAGACGGCGGAGTAGTGGATAGAGTGTGCCCTCGTCGATTTCGAGGCCGTCATCGGCAAGAGCTTTGCGCAAGGTATAGCCGTAACGCTCAACGCGCAGCTGGGCTAGAACCGCAACGATCAGGCATCCACGACGCAGTTCCCCACGGAGATTTTCAAACATGTCCGGGCTGCCATTGCTGTTTGACATACAGTGTATGTAACATACTATGTATCACACAGTATATGACTGTCAAGTGTTTTTGTCGCAGAGAGGAACCGCACCTCCCAATGCCCAGCAAAGACAGCCTTTGAAAGCCTCTAACTCCTTTTTCAGCTTGACCTTACCTCGGTAACTGGAGTCGACGCTTGCACTGTGCCAACATGGGTGAACTCACCCTCAGGAGCGTCCGATGCGCATGCGTACAGCGTTTTTGTTGTTGATTGGCTTTGGATCAAATCTCTGGACCGCTAGCGCCTCAACGCCGCCGAGCCAAACCGCGCGCCAAGCGTTGATGGAAATGTTCTTCAGCAAGCAGCCCGGGACATTCTTGAATCACCTACCCGCCGCTACACGCACCATGCTGGAACAGTCGGGAGCCTTGGCGAACTTGCAGCAATATTCTTTGCTGACCGCGCAAATTCAAACACAAAGTAACAATTTTCAGACATTCGAGAGTGGCCGAATCTTGCTGACGGGGGTCAATCCGCAGACAGGACAGAAGGTTGACGTGGTCGTTGTGGATGACCGATTGCGTGGAGAGCAGGACGACATTGAGTTGTCATTCGAGGCGTACAAAGATGGCCAGGCGCAAAAATCTGCGTTCATGCCGCATTTGACGTTCTCGATGACGACGGAAGCAGGCATTTGGAAACTCAGCGAGATCTCTCTCACGATTCATCTACCGTTGAATGATCCAGAGTTGCTAAAAAGCTTCGCAGCGGGCTTAAAGGCCCACGCTCTGGCTGGATCCACGTCGGCAATTCCGTCAAACGCTACATTTACCCATGCTCAAACGCCCGTTCGGACTTTTGGGAGGGACTCGGGGGTTCCAGCGGCGATGCGCACGATACTCACGGCGGAGACAACATATGCCGCCACTTACCCGAGCGTGGGATACACCTGCACACTTTCCGATCTGGATGGCTTTGGCGAAGGTCAACCTAACGAGCATCAAGCGATGCTTATCGGAGTGGGGCTCGCCAGTGGAAAGTGGCACGGCTACACGTTGGCGCTTTCCGGCTGCAGTGGATCTCCTGCGACAACTTTCCGGTTGACCGCGACTCCCACAGGCGAGAGCTATGGACGCGCAGCATTTTGCGCGGACCGCGCGGGAGCCATACGGTCATCTGCCGACGGCAATGCGGCGACATGCGAGACTAACGGCGAACTAGTGAAATAGTGCAGTGAATGTTCGTTATCCCGAAGCCAACTGTCAAACGGCCGCCTTCTTCAAGTCAGCCACGCTCCCAGCAGCCGGCGCAATGATATGAGTGCGCCGATATGGTAGGCGTTGTGATCGGCAACAAGCAGAATCTCGCGCAGAACGGTTTTGTCTTGGGCATGCGGAAGCGGAGCGAATAGATCCGTTTTAGGATCAGACACGATTTCTTCCAACGCCTTGAGATCGGTCCGGAAAGCGCGGATGCTCTTATCCCAGGCTTTGTCGTCCGGCGGCTCGGGAGACTTGGGCCAATAGCCTTCGGGCCACTTCGGCGATTCGTGTTTGGCATCGCGGGTGAACTCCAAAATATCCGATTGCGCGATCCGCAAGTGTTCCACTAATTGCCAGGCGGAATGTTCTACGCCTTTGGGTTTCTTGCCGCGAAGACTAGTGGGTAGATTCTTGACGGCTGAATCGAAGCCGGCGTGGGCCCCTTCTTCTTTCAGTAAGAACAAAAGATGTTTGCGAAGTGATTGATTATTGTTCATGGTTCCCCTCTTTTGTGCTTGTGTTTGATGCCGGGAGGTACACGCGAGATCCCTCGCCCCCCTGGAGAAAACGCGAGGCTTCGGGATGACGCAATTATCTTTAAGATTTAACTTTCGTCGCTCTCGCGCAGCTTTGCAATCACGCTTAAATCTTCCAGAGTCGTGGTGTCACCCTTCACTTCGCCGTTCGTAGCTAATTCGCGTAGCAATCGGCGCATGATTTTTCCACTGCGAGTCTTGGGAAGAGCATCTGTAAAGCGAATGTCATCCGGTCGAGCCAGCGCGCCAATCTCTTTGGCGACCCATCTGCGAAGTTCGTCTTTGAGTGCGTCGGTAGGAGCTTTTCCCTGCTGCAACGAGACGAATGCTGAGATTGCCTGACCTTTCAGTTCATCCGGACGACCAACTACGGCAGCTTCGGCGACGGACTCGTGGGCGACCAGTGCTGATTCGACTTCCATCGTGCTGAGACGATGGCCGCTGACGTTGATGACGTCGTCCACGCGGCCCATAATCCAGAAGTATCCGTCTTTATCTTTGCGCGCGCCGTCGCCGGTGAAGTAGACGCCGGGAATCTGCGACCAGTAATTTTTCACATAGCGGTCGGGGTCGCCCCAGACGGTGCGCAACATGCCGGGCCAGGGTTGGCGGATGATGAGGAATCCGCCGAAGCCATCGGGAACCGGGTTGCCGTCCATAGAAACGACTTCGGGAACGATGCCGGGGATGGGGCGAGTAGCAGAACCAGGTTTTGTCGCAATAGCGCCAGGAATCGGAGCGATCATGATATGGCCGGTTTCAGTCTGCCACCACGTGTCCACAATCGGGCAATGGTCATGGCCAATGACTTCGCGATACCACATCCATGCTTCGGGATTGATGGGCTCGCCGACGGTCCCAAGTAGGCGTAGGCTGTCGAGCTTGTGCTTGCGCGGCCACTGCTCTCCCCAACGAATAAAAGTGCGAATCGCGGTGGGCGCCGTGTAGAAGACGTTTACTTGATGACGGTCGATAATCCTCCAGAAGCGATCTGGCTCGGGGGTGTTGGGCGCGCCTTCGTACATCAATGTTGTCGCGCCGTTTTGCAACGGCCCATAAACAATGTAGCTGTGGCCGGTCACCCAGCCGATGTCGGCGGTGCACCAGTAGGTATCTTCTTCCTTGAGATCGAAGACCCATTTGGTGGTTAGGTAGGTGCCGACGGAATATCCGCCGGTTGTGTGGACCACGCCTTTCGGTTTACCTGTCGTACCCGATGTATAGAGAATGTAAAGCGGGTGTTCGGCATCGACCGGCTCGGCCGGGCAATCGGAAGAAACTGACTCCATTAATTCATGCCACCAGTGGTCGCGGCCAACGTGGAAATTAATTGGAGTTCCGGTGCGCTTATAAACGACGACATTCTTAACTGTCGGGCAAGATTTAAGCGCCTCTTCGACTGCTGGAAACAGCTTCACTTCGGTGGCTCGACGATAAGCTCCATCTTGTGTGATCACGGCTACGGCTTCGGAATCGTGAATGCGATCAACAAGAGCATTGGAGGAAAATCCGCCGAAGACGACGGTGTGCGGTGCACCAATGCGGGCACAGGCAAGCATGGCAATCGCCAGCTCGGGCGTCATGCCCATATAGATGGCAATGCGGTCGCCTTTTTTCACGCCGAGAGATTTGAGGACGTTTGAAAATTTGCACACTTCCCGGTGCAATTGCTGATAAGTCAATGTGCGGACTTCGCCCGGTTCGCTTTCCCAAATAATCGCGGCTTTGTTTTTGCGCGACGTGTGCAAGTGACGATCTAAGCAGTTATAGCTAAGGTTTAACTCCCCTCCGACAAACCACTTTGCCCATGGAGCCTGCCAGTCCAATACCTTGTCCCATTTCTTGAACCAATGGAGTTCGCCCGCGATTTTGCCCCAAAACTTTTCGGGATCTTGAACCGACTCACGATAGATGTTTTCGTACTCTTGCAGGCTCTTGATGTGAGCGCTCTGGCGAAAGTGGTCAGGCGGCTCGAACCGACGTTGTTCCTGAAGAACGGAGTCAATATTCTGGCTGGGGTTGTCAGGCATGAAGTCCTCGATGGAAGTCTGTGCACACGGATTCTACAAGGGAGCGCGGTGGATTGTCTTGGGGTGACCTCGCGAAATGAGGGACAGAAATGCCGGGAAATCTAACCTAGGAATCGGCCAGCATCTTTGGGATCAGCTACAGGACAAGAATCATACTTGCCAAATATTTGATAACGGCGGCGAGCGATGGAACGGTATCCCCAATCGCGTAAGGACCGCGGAATGATCTTCAGGAGAAACGAGACCATCGGCCACATTCCACCCAGCCGAGCCGTGACTTCGACAGCAGCGTCGGATTGCGTGAACAATTTTTCCTCCGGGGAGCCCGGATTCACCATCACGCATACTGTGCTCACGTTAGAGAGATGGACGCGATATGGTTGTAACAAGTGGTGCGCTGTATCGCTGTGCAAGGCGGCAAACCGAAAGCGCTTCTCGCCATCACGCTGCATCACAAATTGAACGAAGCGATTGCACAAGCCGCAAATGCCATCATAAAAGACAATGGAATTTTGGTTGTTGGCGGCACCCACAATTTGATTTTATCCGCGCACCAGGGGCTCTCACATTCTTTATGTTCATCCGTCACAGGCGCAGTGCGCCGTTTCTGGTATAGTGAGCAGCACACAAGGCAAAAATAGGCAGTGAGGAGTCCCGTATGGCAGGTAAAAGCGTTAACAAGGTTATCCTTATCGGCAACCTCGGCAAAGATCCGGAAGTGAAATACACTCCGCAGGGCACGCCCGTGGCAAAGCTGACGATTGCGACCAACGAACGATTCAAAGACAAGAGCGGTGAATGGCAGGACCGGACGGAATGGCACAACGTCGTTCTGTGGCAGCGCTTGGCAGAGATCGCGGGAGAATATCTAAAAAAGGGCGGCAAAGTTTACATCGAAGGCCGCTTACAGACACGCTCATGGGATGACAAGACCAGCGGGCAAAAGAAATATATGACGGAAGTCGTCGCCAGCGATTTGGTCCTGCTTGGCGGGCGCGGCGAGGGCGGCGGCGGAGAAGCCAGCGGTTCGCGCGGCAGCAACAACTTCGATCAGCGAACGCCTGAACCGGAAACTGTTCCTTCGAGCCCAATCAGCGACGAAGATATACCGTTCTAGTTTGCTGCGAACGTCTTATGGAGTGTCTTTATTGGATGCGTGGAGGCCCCGGGCGGAGTCGAACCGCCGACCAACGGTTTAGGAAACCGCTGCTCTATCCAACTGAGCTACGGGGCCGAGTCTGTCTATAGTACTCATTTTACAGGACTACATCACCTTGCGAAGAGAAGCCCTTCGAGCGCGAGCGCTGATATCTCCGACGCGGGACTGTTCGCAACCGCTGGTGCGGTGGGAGTGCTTCTCATTGACGGAAGGGCCCAAGGAGATTCTCATGCCTTCGAAACCGGCGTGCTTGGAGCCGAGGCGATGGCAAACAGTGCCGTGTGTACGCCGTGCTGCAGCTCATTGCGGAGCGTGAACGTCCTTTACACGGAAGGGGTCCAGTACAAAAAGGTTCTTTTCAAAGTGGAAACGCAAGGCGGTGAGACTCACATTACGGGGAAAATTCCGGCTACACTAGGGATTTCAAGATCGATCCGCCCCCGCTTCTGACAATGCCAGTCAAGAATGACATTCCCGTGCGCTTGGACATGATCTGGCGTCCGCAGTAAATGCTGGATTGCTGGCTTAGGTAAGTTTCCAGGATCCTGTTTCCTGCATCCCATCTTGAGGTGTAAAGTCTTGGACGGGCAGGAATCTCCGATGCGATTGTTGGTGGTGGAAGACGATATACCGATCCAGCAGTTTCTCAAGCGAGCGCTAGTAGACGCTGGATATCAGGTGGATACGGCCAGTACAGCGCAGGCTGGCGAAACGATGGCCTTGGAGGGCATTCACGATGCCTTCGTTATCGATCTTGGACTTCCAGACTTGGATGGACTGGACTTGATTGCGCGTTGCCGAGCCCAGGGCAATGCAGCGCCGGTTTTAATCTTGTCCGCCCGCCGTTCTGTCGACGAGCGGGTCCGGGGATTGGAGCAGGGCGGAGACGATTACCTCACGAAGCCATTTGCACTGCCGGAACTGCTGGCAAGACTGAGAAATCTCCTACGCAGATCGGCGGTTCCACAGAGTGAATCGGTTCGTCTGCAAGCAGCCGACCTGCAGCTTGATCTGGTTCGTCGCGAAGCGCGCCGGGGCGGAACATTGCTGCAATTGACACCACAGGAATTTTCTTTACTGGAATACCTTTGTCGCAACGAAGGTCGAGTGGTGACCCGGACGATGATTCTGGACCACGTCTGGAAGATGAGGATTGATCCCGCAACCAATGTCGTCGATGTTCACATTTATCGTCTGCGCAGCAAAGTGGATCATGACACCACGCGACCGCTGATTCACACAATTCGTGGCGTTGGCTACGTCCTCAAATATGCCTAGGAATTTGCGCTCCACCGCCGCTTGGCGGATTTCGATTTGGACAACTCTGGCGTTCGCGCTCGGAACTGCTGTGGCTTTTTCCATAGTTTATTTCCTTGTCGCTCAGGGCATTCGGGAGCGCAGTGACACCTGGCTCAGCGGCGAAGCAGAGGTTCTGACCCAGGTCTCGGCTGACACCCCGAGCGATCGTCTATATAAGAGGATTGTTCGAGAGGTTGCCGAGCTTGCTACTCAGGAAGTACCGGATGAGCGCAATGCCCGCGGCGAAAGGCTGAATTCCGTCTTTTTCTTAGCGACAAGTCCCAATAACAGTGAAGGCCCATTGTGGGTGGGCCCAAGCTCAAAGGATGCTTTTGTAGCAGCGATTCAGCGGACGAATTTGGTTCCGGGGCCACCGAAGTCCATAACGGTGGAGGGATATCGACAAACGTTTCGCGTGGTTGAGAAGGCGCAAAACGGAAGAACTGTTTATCTCGGACTATCAGATCATGGTGCCC
>Ga0187847_10000732_pt1 | contig 33949 bp, 23 predicted proteins | sample June2016WEW_4_10_FD_132458 | JGI IMG/M metagenome (GOLD analysis project Ga0187847, IMG submission 132458) | Peatland microbial communities from SPRUCE experiment site at the Marcell Experimental Forest, Minnesota, USA - June2016WEW_4_10 | ecosystem: Environmental > Terrestrial > Soil >...
AAGAAAATTCGTATCGGCTATTTTGAAGATGATGGCCGTACGCCTGTCACGAGCGAGACACGTGCCGCCGTTCGAAGTGCCGTTGGAGCGCTGCGCGGCGCAGGATTTCAGGTTGAACCGTTTCGCCCGGATGGCCTCGAGCAAGCGCGACAGGCTTGGTGGGCGTTTTTTGGCATCGCCGGAGGCATGTTGCTGCGGCCAATGTTAAGTGGGCGCGATGCTGAGCTCAGTCCAACTCTGCTTCAATTTTGCGAGTGGATTGAGGCCGAGCCTATGCACACGGCTGAGACGCTGTTGGACGCGTGGATGCAGCGCGATTTACTACGAATGAAAATCTTCGCACAAATGCAAAGATATCCTATTCTCCTTTGCCCCGTTGCTTCGATCCCCGCTTTCAAGCATGGTGAGCGCGAATGGATAATTGATGGTCAAACCGTAAAATATCTCGACGCCTGGAGTTACTGCGAGTGGTTCAACCTCCTGGGCTGCCCAGCCGTGGTAGTCCCAGCAGGCAGTTCAGCGAAAAACCTACCGATCGGAGTGCAGATCGTCGGCCGCCCTTGGGAGGAAGAAGTGGCACTCGAGGTGGCAACGATTATTGAGCGCGAGTGCGGTGGTGGAAAAATGCCTCCCATTGCCTGAGCCACTGCAAAGAAGCCATCTAGTACTTTTATACTGTTGTTTCTCGTTCAAATACCAGCTAGGCTTGCGCGGTTCGGCTTCTATTTATGCGACATATAGAAACTACAGAGGTTAGCGCTGGGCATCGTTTGATGAAAGCGCTCTTTGTTTTTCTTGTGGTGTCTGCAGCCTACCTTTATACCTTCCCCCAGGCTAACGTGTTCTATGCGGGTGTGGTTTTGCTGCATGTGATAGCGGGTATCGCGGCTACGACGCTTCTCGTCCTTTATTTCTATCGAGTGCTACAGCGCTCTAGTGTCTTAGGTAGAATCGGCTGGATGTGTGTGCTTGCGGGCGCAAGTTTAGGCATTGTCCTAATCAGGGTCGGCACCACGCGCGTGGAATGGAAGTGGCTTTACGCGCACATTTTGATATCGCTGGTTGGAGTCGGCATCTTATTAGCGGGATGGGCGGGCAGGCATGGATGGTTATCTCCGGGAATGGGCGGAGCTCTGGCGCGTGTAGCGATCGTTCTGCTTGTGCTTGCTGGAATTGGCACGGGTGCTCGCTACCTTCGTGAATCACGCTGGCAAAATCGTGCGCGCATTGAGAATCCGACAGAGCCCCCGGCCACTATGGCAGACGAAGGCGATGGAGCGAACGGCGCGTTCTTTCCGAGCTCGGCGCAGGTGCTCGGCGGACAAAAAATTCCTAGTGAATATTTCATGGAGTCCGATTCCTGCGAGCGTTGCCATCAGGATATTTACAAACAGTGGTTCAGCTCTGTGCACCACTTCTCTTCGTTTAACAATCAGTGGTATCGCAAGAGTATTGAGTACATGCAGGACACCGTTGGCACGAAACCCTCAAAGTGGTGTGGAGGATGCCATGACCCGGCCGTTCTTTACAGCGGAAAGATGGATACTCCCATCAAGCAAATCGTGCATACCCCGGCGGCACAGGCTGGCCTTGGCTGCATGATGTGCCACTCCATCGCCCGCGTGAAGAGCACAATGGGGCAAGCCGATTTTTATCTTGAATATCCCCGGCTGCACCAACTGGCGGCAAGCAAGAATCCCGTGGTCCGAACCTTGCACGATTTCCTGGTGAAGCTCAATCCTGAGCCGCACCGCCGCGTTTTCCTGAAACCGTTCATGCGCGACCAGACTGCTGAATTTTGTTCTACGTGTCACAAAGTCCACCTTGATGTTCCGGTCAATCACTACCGCTGGCTCCGTGGCTTTAATGAATACGACAATTGGCAAGCGAGCGGAGTGTCCGGTCAGGGTGCGCGTTCGTTTTATTACCCGCCGAAATCTGCACAATGTGCAGACTGCCATATGCCTCTGACCCACTCGGAGGATATGGGCAACATCAATGGCTACGTTCACTCCCACCGTTTCCCTGGAGCAAACACCGCGGTCCCCACGGCGAACGAAGATGCCACGCAGCTTAAACTCACCGAAGATTTCCTGAAGAGCAACAAGCTGACTGTGGATATTTTTGGAATTACACCTGAGTCTGGGGAGATCAAGTCGGGCGCGGCGACTCAGTCAGATATATCTACCTCATTCGCGGTAGGTGAGGAAGCCGAGACCAAAATTACTCCCTCGGAAGAGAGTCTATCCGAGCCCGTAACGGCCCCGCTGAACCGCGTGCAGGCTGTGGTTCGCAGAGGAGATACAGTTCGGGTGGAGGTCGTCGTGCGTACGAAAGCAGTTGGGCACTTCTTCCCCGGCGGAACCGTGGATGCTTTCGATACCTGGCTCGAACTCAAGGCGACGGACGACAAAGGCCAGACGATTTTTTGGAGCGGGATGGTGGGAGATAATGGCAATGGGCCGGTGGAAAAAGGAGCCCACTTTTACCGCTCTCTACAGATTGACGAGCATGGCAACCACATTAACAAGCGAAACGCTTGGTCCACACGCGCGGTGGTTTATGTTCATTTGATTCCCCCCGGGGCTGCGGACACGGTCCACTATCGCCTGCACGTACCGGAAAATGCCGGGAACAAAATCACGTTGCGCGCTCGATTGTGTTACCGCAAATTCTCATGGTGGAACACGCAATTTGCTTTTGCCGGCATGCCCGATCCCAACAGCGACGCAGCTGTCACACCGAATTATGACGATCGCAAGTTTGTGTTTACCGCGCCGTTGGGCGGAATTTCGGCAAAGGAAGAGAAAATTCCAGACGTGCCCATTATCGCCGTCGCGGAAAATGAAGCGACGCTGAGCGTTGCGCAGCATGGGGCACCTAAGCCGCAACCTCAACAAGTCTTAAAGGCCGACGAGTGGCAGCGCTGGAATGATTACGGCATTGGCTTGTTTCTCCAGGGCAATTTGAAAGAAGCTGCGGCGGCCTTCCAGAAAATTACGGAGATGGCCCCGAACAATCCTGACGGTTGGGTCAATATCGGCCGGTGCGCCGTGCAAGAGGGCGATATGCAGCGGGCACGAACCGTTCTCGAAAAAGCTCTTGCGATAAGTCCGAACCTTGCGCGAGCGCACTACTTTTATGCTCGCGTGTTGCGCAGCGACGGCGACTACGACGGAGCTGCCAATCATTTGCACCAGGTACTCGCGCAATATCCGCGAGACCGCGTAGCCCTGAACGATCTCGGACGTATTCTCTTCCTCCAGAGGAAATACTCGGAAGCGGTCACGACGCTGCAAGCGGTTCTCGCGATTGATCCCGAAGATCTGCAGGCGCATTACGACCTTATGCTTGCTTACCGTGGGTTAGGCGATAACAAGATGGCGAGCGAACATGAAAAACGTTATTTGCGTTTCAAGGCTGATGAGTCTTCGCAGGCCATCACTGGGGCGTATCGCCAGCTTCACCCCGAAGACAACAATGAGCGACAGGCGATTCACGAGCATGTATCTGTGCCTTTGACTGCGCAGACCGGTGTAAACTCAGCTCGCATCGGCACGACCTCCCAGAGTCGACCTGAGGGAAGTCGAAAGGGCCATCCGGTCGCGCAAAGTTCGGCAACAACCACTACTCGTTTTGGAGCCGCGAATTAATGCATAGACTCTTCTTGATTTTGGCGCTGAGCGTGGTTTCTGGCTCCTCAGCCCAACAAATTCAATTTAGCGATATCACCGCTCGTGCCGGTATCCACTTCACTCACAACAACGGCGCATTCGGAAAGAAGTATCTGCCCGAAACCATGGGCCCGGGTTGTGCCTTCATAGATTACGACAATGACGGCTGGCCTGACATTCTTCTCGTCAACGGCGAAAATTGGCCAAGCCATCCTGGCGCATTGTCCACTCCAAAGCTGTATCACAACAATCACGACGGGACGTTTACGGATGTGACAAAGAAAGCGGGTCTGGCGATTCCGATTTACGGCATGGGCGCGGCCATTGGTGATTATGACAACGACGGTTTCGACGATATCTTCATCAGCGCGCTGGGCCAGAGTCGTCTCTTCCACAATAACGGAAATGGGACCTTCTCGGATGTAACGAAATCTGCGGGATTGCTGGGCGTGACCGGCTTTTCTACTAGCGCCGCCTGGGTCGATTACGATCGCGACGGCAAGCTCGACCTTGTTGTTGCCAATTATGTGGATTGGTCGGAAAAGGGCGATCTATACTGCACGATTGACGGCGCTCACAAATCCTATTGCACGCCTGAATCTTATAAGGGCAGCTCGGCTCGCCTCTGGCATAACTTGGGCAAAGGCAAGTTTGAAGATGCCACGCAAAAGGCCAAACTGTACGATCCAAATTCGAAGAGTCTTGGCATTGCGATTTTCGATGCTGATGGCGATGGCTGGCCCGATATTCTGTTGGCCAACGACACCCAACCCAACAAGCTTTACCTGAATCAACGCGATGGGACGTTCGCCGAAAAAGGCGTTTCCGCTGGCGTCGCCTTCAGTGAAGACGGCGTAGCGCGCGCGGGTATGGGCGTGGATGTGGCCGATTACGACCGATCGGGCAGGCCCAGTCTCATCATCACGAATTTTGCCAATCAGATGCTTTCGCTCTATCACAACGAAGGCAACGGCCTCTTTGTGGACAATGCTCCCACCTCTGAAGTTGGCCGCGCCACGCTCGTCACGCTCGGCTTCGGTTGTTTCTTTTTCGACTATGACAACGACGGATGGCAGGACATTTTCGTGGCCGACGGCCACATTGAAGACGCCATTGAACGTGTGCAAAAACGAGTGCGCTACGCGGAGCCACCCCATCTCTTCCGCAATCTTGGTTCGGGCAAGTTTCAGGAGGTCACACAAACTCTCGGCGCAGACTTTGCCAGCCCGAAAGTCGCTCGCGGCGCGGCTTACGCCGACATAGATAACGACGGATTTCTCGATGTCCTGCTTACTACCAACGCGGGCCGTGCCTATCTATTTCATAGCCTGAATGGGACAAACAAAAGCCTTCGCATCAAGCTCGTCGGGGTAAAATCCAATCGCGATGGTATCGGGGCCAGTGTTCGTTTGATTTCCGGCAAAGACAGCCAAACTAAGGTTGTACACAGTGGATCGAGTTATCTTTCGCAAAGTGAGCTAACGCTGACGTTTGGCTTAGCCGGTTCGTCTAAAGCAGATTCCATCGAGATTCAATGGCCCAGCGGGCAAGCAGACAAGCTATCGAATGTGAATGCCGGCCAAACCATCACTGTGGAGGAAGGCAAGGGCATTATTGCGACCCGGGAATACAGCAAACCATCAAAGTGAAACCAAGCGCTCGCTTTTCTTTAGCGTCAAATTCCGCTCTGCTCTGCGGACCTGGCTTACAAATGTGATTAAATCCTTGTGATGCTGCGCTCTCTCCGATGGCTCGCAATCTTAATACCTGCCTTGTGCGCAGGGGGTACTTTGGCGTTTGGTCAAACGAATCCTATCGAAGGTGCGCGGCTAAACAACCTCGCTGCGGGATACATGAATCAGCAGGCCTTTGAGAAAGGTCTTCATCTTTTTCAACAAGCCGCCAAACTCGATCCGAATTTGCAAATTGCGAAGTTGAATCAGGGAATAGCTCTACTCAACATCGGGCAAATCGATGCAGCTCAGCAGGCTTTGGAAACGGCCGCTAAAGAAAACCCAAATGATCCGTATGCCTGGTACAACCTTGGCCTGCTTTACAAAAACAGTAATTCACCCGAACGGGCGGTCGAGGCTTTTCGCCGTGTCGCCGAAATCGATCCCAAAGATCCAGACACCTGGTATTTTCTCGGATCGGTCTACGCTCAGCTCAAGCAATTTCCACAAGCGATGGATTGCTTCAACCGTGCATTAAATCTGAACCCTTACCACGCTTCTTCGCAATTTGGTCTGGCCCGCGCTTACCAGCAATCGGGAGATTCAGTCAAGGCGAAAGAAAATCTCCAGCGCTTCCAGGACATCACGCAGAAAAAACTCGGTACACCGATTAGCCTGGCTTACGGTGAGCAAGGGAAGTATTCGCTTGCGGAGCAATCTCCCGCTGCGCCGCAAAGAGTTCCGCCCCAGATTCCCGTGAAGTTTGTGGATGTGACAGTTGAAGCTGGCCTGAAATCCAAAACTTCGGACCAGGCAAAAGATCTCGCGTCATTTCTCGGCCCAGGTGCTTGTTTCTTCGATTTCGACGGCGACGGGAACCCTGACATTTTTCTGGCGGACAACGGGCCTTTGGGCGGTATGGCTCTGTATCACAATCTCGGCAACGGCAGGTTTGAAGATGTGACGAAAAAAGCTGGATTGGATCCTTCGCTTCACGCCATCGCCTGTACTGCCGGAGATTACGACAACGACGGCGCAACGGATATTGCAGTTGGCTTCAGTGATCGAATTTTGCTCCTGCACAACGAGAAAAACGGAATGTTCAAGGATGTTACCCGTGAGTCAGGAATTGCGAGTAAGGGTCCGAACGCTGGCCCTCTTTTTGTTGACTACGACCACGATGGAGATTTGGACCTGTTCGTAACGCAGACCACCACGAATCCATGTTTGGATCCGCGGACATCGTCGCCACCCTCTTGCGGAGATATCCAGTTGCCCAATTTCAGCCAACTGTGGCGCAACAATGGCAATGGAACCTTCTCCGGTCAAACCAACGAGACCGTAGATGAGAGCAATGCCCCCGAAGTCGGGGCTGTCGGAAGCGACTACAACAACGACCGTGCCGTAGACTTGGTCGTCACGGGTAGCTCTAAGGGCGGACCCGTGATTTTAGAAAATCCACGCGAGGGGCGATTCATCGTTCAAGTGCCCTGGCCGCACGCCCTAGCCGTCAGTGCGGGCGTCGCCGCCTTGGATTTCGATCATGACAGCTGGATGGATTTAGCATTTACGCATTGGGGACAAACGAAGGAAGATTCTGCCCTCACTCTTTGGCGAAACACCCATAAAAAGAGTTTCGCGGAAGTTCAACTGCCAGCAACAAATTGGGTCCGCGCTTTCGGCATTGCTGCCTTCGACTACGACAACGACGGCTGGGTTGATCTGGCCGCCGTGGGCGAAACCAAAGATGGCAAAGGCGAAATTCGTTTATTTCGCAATCTTGGCCCCGACGGATGGAAAGACGTCACGGCGGATGTTGGCTTGGACAAAATAGTTCTCAAAGAGCCGCGCTCAATCGCCACCGCTGACTTTGACGGCGATGGCACCACCGATCTTCTCATTACCCAGAATCATGGCTCGGCTGTGCTTTTGAAAAACGTCGGCGCCAATAAAAATCACTGGTTGCGCCTATCTCTCAAAGGACTCAACGACAATAAGAGCGCCATTGGGACCAAAGTCGAAGTTTTCTCTGGGGGCAATCGCCAGAAATATGAAATCTACGGCTCGAATGGCTATCTCGGTCAGAATTCGACTGACATTGTCATCGGCCTAGGCCAGGAAAAACAAGCCGATGTCGTTCGCATGTTGTGGCCCACGGGAGTTTTACAAGACGAAGTCGAAATTACCGCCGATCGGGCTCAATACATCACTGAAATAGACCGCCGGGGTAGTTCTTGCCCCACACTCTTCGCATGGGACGGCAAACATTATGCACTCGTTGCCGATATGCTCGGCGCCGGAGCAATCGGTCACTGGGTCGGGCCCAACGAGCGCAATATTGCGCGTCCAGTCGAATACGTCAAACTCGATCGCTCGCTTCAACCTAAAGACGGCGAGCTAAGTTTCCGCTTCATCGAACCACTAGAAGAAGCGGTTTATCTCGATCGCGTCCGTCTATTGGCCGTCGATCATCCAGACGCACTCGACGTTTATCCCAACGAATACTTCGCGTCAAACCCACCTTACCCGCCGTTCAAAGTCGTATTCAGCCAAAACGCCCAACCTCCCGCAGCGGCTGTAGATGATCACGGCCACGACGTTCTACCTGATCTCTTGGCACATCGTTTCGTTGGCGACTTCAAGGTTTTGCAGTTTGCCGGATTCACTGAACCGCATTCGCTCGAGATTGATCTCGGCAAGGACTACCACGGCGGAACGCTCTGGCTGCTGATGCACGGCGAAATTGAATACTTCAGCGCAACCAGCATGTATGCCGCCAGGCAGGCTGGCCTTCAGCCCATAGCGCCTTATGTCGAGGCTTTGAATGGAGATGGGAAATGGATTCGTGTACTCGACGACATCGGTTTCCCTGCGGGCGGCCCGCGGACGATGACGGCAGACCTGACGGGCAAGTTGCCGGTTAGAACGCGTCGCATCCGTATTAAGACGAATCTGCAAATCTATTGGGACAACATTTTGATCAGCCGAGCTTCACAAATTCAGCCCAACGTCGTTACCGAAGTACCGCTTAGTCGCGCCGATCTCGACTTCCATGGCTTTCCGCGCAAAATCGAAAACCAACCTCCCGGCAACGTCGCCTACATATACGAGCAGGCAAGCTCTACTGGCCCCTACACGCGCCCTGTGGGAAACTACACCCGCTACGGTGACGTGCTTCCCTTACTAACTTATCTCGACGACCGCCTCGCCGTCTTCGGCTCAGGAGACGAGGTCAAGCTGGACTTTGATCCTTCGAATCTCCCAGGCTTACCATCCGGCTGGACTCGCGATTATTTCTTTGCAGCCGAAGGTTATGAAAAAGACATGGATTTCTACGCTTTCGACTTCGATCGCATTACCCCGCTTCCCTATGCGAGCATGAAGGACTACCCGCCAGCACAACCATTCCCACTTGACGATTCGCACGTGGATTATTTACTGGAGTACAACACGCGCTATCTCTCAGGGCATGAAGCACGAGGGTATGGATTTGACTATTTCTCGCAAAGTGTCAAGTAAAGCTGTTTGCTCGCATCATTATCTAAGTAATCCATAATCAACCGCTTGGCGCGGTAACCTCTGGTAACCAACTTCTCCCGCAACCGTAATTTGTTCGCTCTCTTGCCGCCACGTATAACTCTTGCAGCTGCCCCAATCGGCGCAGTAGAAAACGGAGAGTCAATGGTTCGTCAATTCTTGATTCTGACATTGGTTCTGGCCACTGCAGCGCTTGTCACGGCGCAGACCGGAACGCAACTCGTTCCCACCGGGAAAGGCTGGGCGGTTCAAATTCCTGCAAAAGGTCTGGAAGTCGCGCCCGACCTCGCAAATAATCGCGGCGGCACTGTTGCGGTTGCGGGCTATGTTCATTCGGGCAATGGAATCATCTATCACGGTGGGCCGGTGATGCACGGCAGTCCAGTGCACGTCTATTTCATCTGGTACGGCAATTGGACAAACGGCCCTGCTGCTTCTGATCGCCAGGTGACCGTCGCCTTGATTGATACTCTGTTCGCGCCGACGCGCGGCATGGGTGGCTCGCCCTATTTCAAGATTACGACCACTTATGGAGACGCTACAGGCAATGTGAGTGGCAATCTCGGCGAGGTGGCTTCGATTCGGAACAATTACAGCCGTGGCAAGAATCTTGCAGATGCTGATGTGCGGACTATCGTTACGACCGCTATCGGTGAAGGACTCCCGCGGGATTCTAACGGAATTTATTTTGTACTTACTTCTTCTGATGTTGCCGAATCTTCTGGCTTTTGCAAGCTTTATTGTGGATGGCATGATCACACCAACCTTCTTGGTACTGACATCAAGTACGCTTTTGTCGGCAACCCCGCCCGATGTCCATCGGCCTGTGAAGCGCAGAGCCAAAGTCCCAATGGCGATAGTGGCGGCGATGCGATGGCTTCCATCATGGCGCACGAAGCCGTCGAAACCGTTACCGATCCTGACCTGAACGCTTGGTATGACGCACAAGGCAATGAGGTCGCTGACAAATGCCAGTGGAAGTTTGGCCCTTACAAAACCCTTGGTGGCCACGGCGCTTATAACGAGACTTTCGGTACTTACAACTGGCTCTTGCAGATGCAATGGGAAAATACACGAGGCGGCGGTTGCGATCAGGCCCTCGGAGGGAAGTTCTACACGAAATAGGCCGTTGAACAGGTTATTCCATAACCTCAACTAAATCGTTTTAATCTTGACACTTTGTAGCCATCCATAATCCAATAGCACGCGGATGGAAACCACAACTGCCTCCGCACCCCGTCTTCGCCGCTCCCTGACTTTATGGGACCTGATTCTTTACGGCATCATCGTCATTCAGCCGACAGCCCCCATGCCTGCCTATGGTGTTTTTAGCAACGCCGGCGGGGGGCATGTCGTCACGTCGATCTTGATTGCGATGGTGGCGATGGTATTCACCGCGATGAGTTACGGTCGCATGGCGCGGGTGTATCCAAGCGCGGGCTCCGCTTATACCTATGTGGGCCGGGAACTGCATCCCTCGCTCGGCTATGTCACCGGTTGGAGCATGACGATGGACTACATTCTCAATCCATTGATCTGTACCATCTGGTGCGCCAAGGCGATGGCGGATCTGTTGAGCGGCACCCGCTATCAGATTCCTTATCCCGGCCTGTTCTGGCCCATCATTTTTGCAGTGCTATTTACCGCTCTGAACCTTCGAGGAGTGCAAACATCCGCGCGCATCAACCAGATTTTATGCGCAATCATGGGCGCGGTCATCGTAGCTTTTTTCTGGTACACCATCCGGTATATCTTTCGGTTGCCCCAGTATCCGGAGGCGTACTTTCTACGGCCTTTTTATAATCCCGAAACCTTTACGATTAATCGGGTTTTCCACGGGACCTCAGTTGCCGTTCTCACCTACATTGGCTTCGACGGAATTTCAACGTTGTCGGAAGAAGTGGACAACCCCAGGCGCAACATTTTCCTCGCTACTGTGCTGGTTTGTGTGATTACGGGATTTCTCGCGGCCGCGGAAGTCTATGGTGCGCAATTATTGAGCTCCCAGTATATTTTTGGGGTCAACGAAGTTGAGAATGCTTTCAGCCACGTCGCTGCGATCGCTGGCGGTCCTCTGATGACGAAAGCGATCAGCCTCACATTGTTGATTGCAACCATCGGATCGGGCATGGGCTCGCAATTGGGCGCGGCGCGACTGCTTTATGGCATGGGTCGGAGCGATGCCATCCCCAGAAATTTTTTCGGGGTCATTCATCCTAGAACGCGGATTCCCGCAAACAATGTGCTGTTCGTGGGGGTGATCGCTCTCGCAGGCGCATTTCTTATTACTTACGATAACGGCGCAGAGTTGCTTAACTTCGGTGCCTTGATCGCTTTTATGGGCGTAAATCTGGCAGCGCTCACTCACTATTACATTCGCGGGGAAGACCGAACATTGGGACAGTTAGTCCCGCCCGTGTTGGGCTTCATTATCTGCCTATTCATCTGGATTCACCTGTCGAAGCTGGCCATGGTTGTGGGATCCATCTGGATGGGTGCGGGCATTGCATATGGAGCTTGGAAAACTAGAGGGTTCCAAAGCGATCTCGTGAACTTCGACGTTCCCACGGAATAGTTTCCCTTGGACTTCCCGGTTTCGAAAATGCGAATCGCCCTTTCGTGGCTATGCGATGGCACTCAAGGGCCATTCTCAGAATTATGGCCAAGCAGTAGTGTTGTTCGTGAGCAGACTTCGGGGGAGGGCTGTTCGACGAACGTCCCACACTGTAATTCAGTTTGGGACGTTTTCGTTTTTGCCGGATGAAGTCTTTGCGACGGGCTTACTCCACGTTCCAGCCGTTGACCTCGATTGCCGGTTTCGCCGCGCCCAATTCCGAGGCGCGATAAGTTGCGGTAATCTCGCGCTTTTCGCCCGGAAGCAGCGAAACGTAGTTATCCTGCCAAATCACCGGGAGGATTTCCTCTCCGCGTTTGCCTTTATCCAGCTTCAACCGGACAAAGAACGCCAGGTTCTTGCCCGGATTTTCGACTGTCACATGCGTGACAGACTCTTCGTTCTTGCGCTCGGTACGTTCAGAGACCTTCAGCTTCACTTTGGGCAATTGCGAGAGTGCGGTGAAGTCGGCATAAGAAGCCGTCGGCGTAGTCCACCAGGTCGAATTCGCCCAATCTATGGTTTCAGACTTGGTGGAGAGCCAGTAGAAGTTCGAGCCGACCAGTTTGCCGCTTGCATCCGTGAGGCGTAGATCAAGGAAGTAGGTCGGACTTAGTCCTTGGATATCGGGCAACGCGAGAATCTTTTGCGTGCTGTCCGCGGTGGCATCGAGCGAATCTTCGTGCGAGAACTTCTCGACCATGTCGAGATTCAGCACCCGAGACGTAAGCTTCAATCCTTTTGCGTCTTCATATCGGCTACTCACCACATAAATCGAATGATCGTCATATCCGTAAATAGGATGCAGAGGCTGCATGGCAGTTTTCGCGCCGAAGTAAGTGCCGCCGGGACGCAGATAGTAGTCGTACAAATGCCAGATCATCGAAGGCCAAGCGTTGTTGAGCATCCATTGGATGATTCCCGAAGATGCATATTTATTGCGGCTGTAGGCCTCGAACATGGCACGAATGCCCTCATAGCCGAGAACCTGTGACTTGAGCGCGTAATCCTCTACATTGCTGGCTGGGCCATAGCGGGCATCAATCGCATTTGTGAAAACGTGAATGTCTTTAAACACGCCGCCGCCCGCGTGATAATTCCACACATCGTCAATCGGCCATAAATGATCTTTGCCGACCATGGCCTGAATGCTTTCAATCGGGGGAACGGCCGGTCCGGGGCTGGTTTCTGAGTTGAAGCCGTGTGCTCCTCCGCAACCACCCTGGTTGCAGTCTTTATGGCTCACCATGCTGTTAAGCGAGTCTTCCTGCCAATAGCTCGGCGCGACGTATTCGTACGGGCCGGACATCTTCACGCCGCTGACGCCGGTAATCGTTGTGGTCTTCGCCGTCGCAGAAGAAATAGTTGGGTTCGGCCAAAGCAGATCGCTTTCGACTTTGAGGTACATCTGCTCGACGTCAGGGGGAGGAGGATTGTCGCTGCCGTTGAGCCACATAATAAGACTCGGATGTGAACGCAGTCGGTAAATCTGATCGCGCAACGATTGCTCGGCGATTTTGAAGTCCTGCGGCTTCCAGTTCGGCCAGTGCTCCCAATGATCGCAGCAGCACCAGCCAGCCATGACGAGAACGCCTTTGCGGTCAGCGAGATCGAAAAACTCTGGGGTTTCTAACTTGCCTTCAAGTCGGATCGTATTCAGTCCCATGTCCTGGACATAGCGAAACTGATCTTCGAGCCGCTGCGAATTTTCCCGAAGCAGCATATCCGGCGACCAGCCGCCGCCACGGATGAGAATTTTCTTCCCGTTTACCGAAAAGACGCGGCCATTGTTGGCATTGAGTTCCGAAGTTACCTGGCGAATGCCAAACTGAGCGTCAGCTGAATCTGAAACCTTGCCGCCAGACATGAATTGCAAAAGCAAGTTGTGCAGATCGGGCTTACCCATCTGTGCCGGCCACCAGAGTCTTGGATGATCGAGATTCAACTGCGGAAATTGCTCTGGCGTGAATATCACATCTTTCGATTCGTTCGCTGCAAGTTCAACATTCTGCGAGAACTCGATCTCTCCGATTTTGCCGGTAAGTGTACCCTTTACTGGCTGATCCGTGGCGTTCTTCAGTAATGCCGTTACGGTCAGGTGAGCTTTATCGATTTCAGGTGAATCGACTTTGGAGACGACCGTCGGATAACGCAATGCCACTGGCCCGGTGGTTGCAATTTCTACGCTGCGCCACAAGCCCATGTTCTTGTCGGGTGGCGCAGGATTCCAATCCACAAAAGTGATTGCAAGATCGTTTTCCGTCGGTGAGAAAACTTGCACAGCTAAGACGTTGATCTTGCCGACTAAAGCCGCGTTAGTGATGTTGAATTCGTAAGTTCGCCATGCGCCCGCGACATCATCGGAGGTCGCGATCTGCTTGCCGTTGAGCCAGATGTTGGCGCGATAGTTAATTCCGCCAAAGCGCAGCCAGAGAGTTTTGCCTTTGTCTGGGGCAGGGATTTCAAAGCTCGTGCGATACCACCAAGGAATAATGAACGGGCTGTCTTGCTGCATCGGTATATTTGAGAAATTTGCGCCGATGGGATAGTCCATTCCAGGGAAAGACCGCAGGTTCATGCCGAAATCCGGGTCGGGATAGACCTTCCCTTTCACCAGTGCTGCTACAACGGTCGTTGGAACCGAAACGGTTCGCCATCCGATCGCCGAGAACTTAGGGGTCGAAATTGCCGCTCCGCCTTCGTCAACTTTCCCCGAAGATTGCAGTTGCCAGCCGTCGTGCAAGGAAAACGTTGCCGAAGCCGCTTGGTGCGGGGTTTTCGATTGTCCGGAGGCCATCGCTGCTAAGGCAGAGAGAACGGTCAGAAGACAGGTAATCAAGAAGACTCGGCAATGTTTTCGCAAGGGGTCCCTTTCGCGGATCAGGCCGTTGGAATCAGCACAAAGTTTCGGGCCAGAATACCCGGCCCTGAGTTGATAGCACGTTTTATTGATGCGTTTCAATAGCCGGTTTTTTTACATTTTTACGAAAACCGAATGCGTCGACTCAAATTTCTGGTGTACCGGCTTTTTCCGGGGCATGGCAGCGAGAGTCCTAGTTTATAATCCTAAGTGTCTGCCTTAGCACTCCACATAACATTTACAGGCACATAGGAACAACATGATTCGCTTTCTGCAAACTCCGGGACCTCTTAAAAAGATCATTTTGGGCGGGTTGTTGTTGATCATTTGCGCCGCCATGGTTATTACGCTCATTCCAGGCGGGGTGGGCAGCAGTCTGGGGATTGGTGCGCCCGGCGCTGGCATAGTCGCTACCGTCATGGGTGACCCAGTTACTGCCGTCGACGTGCAGCGTCAGGCGCGCGGCATGCTACAACAGCAGTTTCCCCAAGGCGGGGCGCAAATGGCGGCATTGTTGCCCTATTTTGCGCAGCGCGCGGCCGAGACCTTGATCCAGCAGAAACTCATTGTGAAAGAAGCTCGGGAACTGGGATTGCGGGCCACCGATGACGAAGTGCGGGATGAATTGCAGCACGGACGTTACTCAAGCGTTTTCTTCCCCAACGGAACTTTTATCGGGCAGAGCGAATACGAGGCATTGTTACAGCAGCACGATCTAACCGTGCCCATGTTTGAAGACGGGGTGAAAGACCAGATCCTGCTCGACAAGCTGCGTAGTCTGATTGCGGGAAGCGCCTCAGTCACTGATGCGGATGTCCGACAGGAGTTTCAAAAGCGCAATGTTAAGGTCAAACTTGAATATGCCGTTCTCAGTAAAGACACGATCTTAAAGGGAATTCATCCAACCGATGGTGAGTTGAAGGCCTTCTACGATCGCAATCAAGCGAGCTACAAGAACTCCATTCCTGAAAAACGCAAGATCCAGTATGTTGTGCTCGATAGCACAAAAGTAGCCAGTCAGATTCAAGTCACGACGGCGGATTTACAAGCATATTACGATCAGCACCGCGAGGAATATCGGACCGGCGACCAGGTGAATGTCCGCCATATTTTGATCAAGACGCCTCTTCCGGACGCCAGCGGCAAAATCGATCCGAATGGTGTCGAAGCCGCGCGGAAGAAAGCCGAAGATGTCTTGAAGCAGGTTAAAGCCGGCGGAGACTTTTCGAAATTGGCGGCGCAGTATTCAGAAGATACGGCAAGCGCCAAGAACGGCGGTTCGATTGGCTGGATCGGACGCGGTCGTACCGTTCCGGAGTTCGAGAAAGCCGCCTTCGGCTTGCCAAAGGGTGGTACGAGCGATCTGGTGCAGAGCAGTTATGGCTTCCACATCATTCACGTGGACGATAAACAAGAGGCGCACCTAAAGACGCTCAGCGAAATGCGGCCGGAGATTGAACCGGTAATCAAGCAGATAAAAGCGTCACAGGCGCTATCTTCGCAAGCAGATGCATTCCTCGCGCAAGCGAAGAATGAAGGTCTAGAAAAAACAGCTGCTGCCAGAGGGTTAGAAGTGGTCAGCACTGGTTTTGTCGGTCGAACCGATGCTCTTCCGGGGATAGGGCCGGCTCCTCAATTCATGGATGCGGTCTTTAACGCTGGCGATAAGTCGCCCGCAGAGGAGTCTTCCATTCCACAGGGTATGGCCATCTTCCACGTGGAATCGATTCAGCCTCCCGCGACTCCCACTTTCGAGGAAGTGAAGAGCAAACTGGAAGACGAGTTCAAGAATCAGCAGGCGCAGACGTTGCTCGGACAGAAGACACAAGAGTTATCCGACCGCGCGAAAGCTGATCACGATCTACAAAAAGCCGCGAAGGAGTTGGGCGCGATCATCAAGACAAGTGATTTCGTCGCTCCCGACGGCCAGGTTCCGGATATCGGTTCCATGTCCGGGAACGCCTCGGTCGCCTTCACTATGAAAACCGGTGATATCAGCGGACCGATCGAAGCTGCAAACAATGGTGTCGTGCTAACAATCACCGACCGGCAGGAACCCACCGACGCGGACTATGCCGTCAAGAAGGACCAGATTCGCGATTCGCTCCTGCAAAACAAACAAGCCGAAATGTTCGGAATGTTTGTCATGAATCTGCACGACCAAATGCAGAAGTCGGGCAAGATCAAGATCAATCAGGATGAAATGAATCGCTTGACCCGCGCGCAAGGTGGAGATCAGGGCGAATAGCCGCGGAACTCCTCGCAGCCCTTCGCCGTACGGTCAAAAAAGCCGATGTCATTTCCGCGCGCTACTGGAATCTTGTTGCATCCCACTTCGCTGCCCTCGCGCGGTGGCATCGGCGATTTTGGGCCAGCGGCGTATGAATTCGTCGAGTTTCTGGGATCCGCTAAACAGGGTCTTTGGCAGGTTTTACCTCTTGGGCCGCCGGCCAGCGGTAATTCTCCCTATTCTTCAACATCTGCATTCGCCGGGAATCCGTTGCTAATTAGCCTTGAACGTCTTGCCGACCGCGGATGGCTGGAAAAGTCTGAGTTGGCATCCCTCTCCCAACCAGGGGAAATGGTGGACTATGAGACAGTGCAGCGCGTTAAGCCCGCTCTCCTCGTCACGGCGGCGAGAAATTTTCTCGAAAACGTATCAGGCGCTCCTCGCGCTCGCTTTGAAGGCTTCTCCGCTGAAAATAGTTGGTGGTTGAACGACTTCGTTCTTTTTGATGCCTTGCGGACGCGGTACGGCCGCCGCAGTTGGAACCAGTGGCCATTTGAGTTGGCGAGGCGAGAGCCGCAGGGCCTCGAGAAGGCGCACGCCGAACTTTCCCAGGAAATCGCGATCACGCGTGCGATTCAGTTCTTCTTCTGGGAGCAATGGCAGGCTCTCCGGTTGGCGTGCGCTCAGCGATCCGTTCGGGTGGTAGGCGATGTTGCCATATTCGTGGATTACGACAGCGCCGATGTCTGGGCGCATCGCGAGCATTACAGGTTGAAAGACGATTTGACGCCGGAAGTCGTCTCCGGTGTCCCGCCTGACGCTTACAGCGCAAGCGGCCAACGATGGGGCAATCCGCTCTATGATTGGGGAGTATTGCACGAACAAGGTTACGAATGGTGGATTCAGCGCTTGCGCTGGGCCACTGAGACGTGTGACTACGTTCGGTTGGATCACTTCCGTGGCTTTGCGCAATTCTGGGAAATCCCGGCGCACGAGCCGACCGCGATTCATGGCCGCTGGGTGGATGGCCCGGGCGACGACCTGTTCCGCGCTTTGCGCGAGGCCCTCGGTTCACTGCCTTTCTTCGCAGAAGATCTGGGCGTAATTACTCCCGATGTCGTTGTTCTTCGCGAGCATATTGGCATTCCTGGGATGGCAGTCTTGCAGTTTGGTTTCGGCGACGCCGGCGCACACGTCTATTTACCTCATCGCTTGGTCCCGAGTCGAGTTGTGTACACGGGCACGCACGATAACGACACCGTTCTGGGCTGGTGGCAGTCTCTCGGCGAAACAGAGCGCGCGGCAGTCGAATCTTTGGTTGGCAGCAGTGCTGATGGCGTCAACTGGGCCTTAATCCGGGCTGCTCAGGGGTCCGTCGCAGACTTATCAGTGATTCCCATGCAGGATATTCTTAATTTAGGCAGCGAAGCGCGCTTGAATATTCCCAGCAAACCGGAAGGGAACTATCGCTGGCGAATGCGTTCTGGGTCGCTCACGCCGGAATTGGCCCAACGCCTGGCGGCACTCGCGGAAATCACAGACCGGCTGCCCGAACCGGTTGCGATTCTATCCGGCGATGACTTCGCCGCTTAGAATCCGTTTTTAACATTCCTGCAACAAAGCAAGTTCCCGTCTGCGGCTAATATCGTGTATATACGTTGAACCGGGTGAAATTCATTGTCCGATGCTATTATCCAAGCTCGCGCGGTAGAGAAGTTCTATACCCAGCCGGATGGGAACCGCATTGAAGTCATCGCGCCTACAGACCTCGATGTGTCTGCGGGCAAAATCATCGCATTGCTCGGCCCCTCCGGATCTGGCAAATCTACCTTTTTGCGGATGCTGACCGGCCTCTCTACTCCTTCATCCGGCCAAGTGCTCTGGCACGGCCAGCCGGTAGGGAACGAACCTCCCAATGTTGCTATTGTTTTCCAGAGTTTCGCCTTATTCCCGTGGCTGAATGTTCTCGAGAACGTAGAGGCTCCCCTGGAGGCGCGAGGCGTGGCCCCAATCGAGCGTCGAAAACGCGCTCTTAAAATTTTGGACACGGTCGGCTTGGATGGTTTTGAGACCGCCTATCCGAAAGAACTATCGGGTGGAATGAAGCAGCGGGTCGGCTTCGCTCGTGCTTTGGTAGTCGAACCGGAAGTCCTATTCATGGATGAGCCTTTTTCTGCTTTGGATGTACTGACGGCGGAAACCCTCCGCGGCGAACTGCTCGAATTGTGGCTCAGTAAGAAAATTCCGACTAAGGCAATTTTCGTGGTGACGCACAACATCGAGGAATCGGTGTTACTCGCCGATCGGGTGATCGTTCTCGGCAAAAATCCCGGTCACATACGCTCCGATTTCGAAATTGGCTTGCCGCATCCGCGTGATCGCAAGGCCGCCAAATTCGTCGAGTTTGTGGATTACATCTATAAAATCATGACTCAGCCAGACGTTGAGATAGCCTTAAGGCCAGGGCAATCGAGCCCCTCGGTCGCACGTCCGCCGCGGCAAAAATATCAAATGCTTCCGCATGCCCGCACCGCCGGCATCAGTGGTCTGCTCGAGATTCTCAATGATGGTGGCGGACATGATGATCTCTACCGTTTGGCCGAGAAACTCGCCATGGATGTGGATGATCTGTTGCCCATCATTGATGCGGCGACTATTCTGGGCTTCGCCAAGCTCACCGAAGGCGATGTGCAAACTACGCCCGAAGGCGTGGCTTTCGCCGAGGCCGATATTCAAACCCGCAAACTGTTGTTCCGCGAAGCCGCCCTCAAACATGTCACGATTCTCCAGTGCATCGAGAGTGTATTAAAAGCGAAGGCCGATCATTCCATCTCCGACGAATTCTTCCATGACATTCTCGATGAACACTTCAGCGCGGATGAGGTAGAGCGTCAGTTCGAGACTGCGATGAATTGGGGACGATACGGAGAAATTTTTGATCATGACCCCGAAAATGAACGGTTGGTTTTAAGCGAGCCGCTCGTGGAAATCCATTCCGCTCCGACGAAGTCATGAAGAAGCAAGCTGGCGAGACCACTTCGCTCACGCCCTACCGCTTGTGGTCTCTGTTGCCAAAGCTCGAGCCCTCGCACTTGCCCGACTTACTCATGTTCGGCGCTGCCATTGCGCTGTTCTATGGGTTGATTGCCGTAGCGCGTACCTGGTTCGGACCCTTTACTCCACAGGTCGAAATTTCACGCAGTGCGTGGATGCTTCCTGTCTACGCCGGCTTCTCGTTATTGCGGATCATCGTGGCCTACGTATTCAGCCTGGCCTTCACGCTGGTATATGGATATGTAGCCGCCTACAACGCCAAAGCCGAGCGGTTCATGATTCCTTTGCTCGACGTTTTGCAGTCGATTCCCGTGCTCAGTTTTCTTCCGGGTGTAATGCTCGCCATGGTGGCGCTATTTCCGAGCCGGCAACTGGGCGTCGAGTTGGGCGCCATTCTATTGATTTTCACGGGCCAGGTTTGGAACATGGCCTTCAGTTTTTACTCTTCTCTGAAGAGCATACCCCGTGACATGCGCGAAGCAGCGCGTATTTACCACTTCAGTTGGTGGCAGCGGTTTGTTCAGGTCGAGTTGCCCTACGCCGCGATTGGCCTCGTCTGGAATTCCATGATGTCGGTGGCCGGTGGGTGGTTTTTTCTCATGGCCTGTGAAATGTTCGTTCTCGGTTCGCGCGATTTCCGCCTTCCAGGTTTGGGATCATATCTCCAAACTGCGGCCAGTGAAGGCGACACGCGTTCGATTCTGTGGGGAATCGCGACCATGATTACGGTCATCGTCTTGCTGGATCAGTTTGTTTGGCGCCCAGTAATTGCCTGGGCCGAGAAATTCAAAGTCGAGCAAGTCGAAAGCAGTGACACACCGCACTCTTGGGTTCTCAATCTGATGCAACATTCCCACAGCCTCGCGTTGCTCCGCAAGAAGGCGCTATTTCCCTTGCGCGAATCGTTGATGGCGTATTTTGCGAGAAAACACGGTACTCGCCAGGTCGTGAGTACGAAAAAAACGTACGAAGTCTGGCTTATGCGGCTTTTGGGTTTGGCTGCCTTGGGCCTAATCGCCTATTCCGTTGCGCGCGTCGTGATTATGCTTGCGGGCATCACAAAACCAGAGGGAGCAGATCTCGCGCTGGGCCTCGGGGCAACGTTCTTGCGTGTAAACATCACGCTGTTGCTCGGGGCAGCCTGGACCATCCCCGCAGGCGTGATGATCGGGTTTCATCCGCGCCTGGCTCGCATAGCTCAGCCGTTAGCTCAGATTGCGGCGTCTGTACCCGCTACGGCTCTATTCCCGGTGGTGCTACTGCTATTGATTCGATTAGGCGGTGGACTCGGGATTGGCTCCATCGTCCTGCTCTTGCTCGGCACCCAATGGTACATCCTGTTTAACGTGATTGCGGGTGCAATCGCTATTCCAACCGATTTGAAGGAAGCGTGTACGATTTGCGGAATTAACGGCTGGCAGCGTTGGCGCAAGCTGATTCTGCCGGGAATTTTTCCTTACTTGGTCACGGGGCTGGTGACCGCTTCGGGCGGCGCATGGAATGCCAGCATCGTAGCTGAGTATTTTCACTTCAAAGGGCAGACCTATTTCACGACAGGGCTTGGCGCAACGATTAGCCGAGCCAGCGATAGCGGCGATTTCACATTGCTCCTTGCTTCCACGATGGTGATGGCAGCTATGGTGGTCACCACGAACCGCCTCGTCTGGCGGAGGATGTATCGTTTGGCTGAAACCCGGTTTCGCCTGGAAGCATAAATTAGAAACATAAATTGGAAATGCAAAAATGCCGGGACCTTGCGGCCCCGGCGTAGCAGTTGGCTGTGATGCCCGGATAAAAATTACGCGCTGCGGCGTGGACGGACGGTCAAATCCCGCACCTGCGCCAGAACGCTGGAGAGTTGCATGCCATTGAGCTTAGCCATGAACGGCATCATCTCCGCGATGAACGGATCTTGCATCAGTTCGCGGATTTCTTCCTGACGATTACGCTCGCCTCCGCTGAGCAAGTCAGGCACGGTCACTTCGAGCGCTCGCGCGAGCCTCTCCAGAGAAGAAAGGGTCGGCGTCGCTTTTTCGTTCTCGATTTTCGAGACGTAAGTGCGAGGCACGGACATGCGGGTGGCAAGTTGTCTTTGGCTGAGACCGCTGCGCAGCCGCAACGATCGGATAGACGACGCCAGATTTAGATGTCCGCGACCATGCGCCATGGGCGGCATAATCGCCGGCATCGGCAGGGCTGCGACAGGCTCGGGTTCTTCCTCATCCAGCGACGTGTGGCATCGCCGGCATAAATCATTAGTGGTACGGAATTGAACTAGCAGACAGTGGTCGCATCTTACGACTTCCCGCGAATCCACCGGGGTCAGAGTTGTGGCCATCTCGAATTGGGAGTGCCAGAGCGGACTACTCCCGGAATCTCAAATACAGATTCCGATCTGTTGCGTAATTTGAGTCATCCGGCCTGTGGATGTCAAGTAGAATCTTGAGTGAGGTCGCTGGTTCTACACCAAAAACCCGATTGAACTATGCGAATTGCAAAGAAAGCCCTGAATTATGCCGATTGACCGTGAGAATGCGTGGTGTTTACTAACTGAGTTCACTCAATCGGAAAGCTTGCGCAAACACGCGCTCGCTGTAGAAGCATGCATGCGCGCTTATGCCCGGAAATTTTCCGGCGACGAAGAGTTGTGGGGCATCGTCGGCCTGCTGCATGATTTCGATTACGACCGCTATCCTAGCCTGGAAGATCATCCATACAAAGGCAACGAAATCTTGAAAGAACGAGGATATCCGGAAGAAATGCGAAGAGCGATTATGTCTCACGCCGAGTATACGGGCGTCACGCGCGACACGCCGATGGAGAAAGCGTTGTTTGCCTGCGATGAATTAGCAGGATTCATCACTGCGGTAGCACTAATCAAGCCAAATAGGTCACTGGCTGAAGTGGACACGAAATCGGTCAGAAAAAGAATGAAAGATAAAGCCTTTGCCCGCAAAGTCAATCGCGAGGACATCGTCAACGGCGCTGCCGATCTAGGAGTTGATCTCGATGAACACATCGCCTTTTGCATCGAAGCGCTGAAGGATTTTGCGAAAGAACTCGGTCTTCAAGGCGTCGCCGTGGCTGCGACTCGTCCCACGCCAACTTAGCGGCCTAATACTTTGCGGAAAACGATCATATATTTTTCAGGAATGGCTTTGACTTTCATATCCCGCCCGACCACTAGGTGTGTCGTATCGCCTTCCGCTAATAGAATACTGTCACTCGCCCGGACAACTTCATACAAGAAGCGAATCATGCATTCCCGGACGTTCTTTATAGAAGTTCGCACGATCAATTCTTCGTCGTATCGTGCAGGAGCCTTGTAGCGGCAATGAACGTCAACTACAGCGATGGCTAAATCTTCCTGTTCTTCCATCTCACGATAGGAAAAGCCCATCTGGCGAAGCCACTCAACTCGCCCAACTTCAAACCAAACCAGGTAATTTGAGTGATAAACCACTCCCATGCGGTCGGTTTCCGCGTAACGCACGCGGATTCGCGTCTCGCAAACAAGGCTGTCGCTCACTTGCCGCTCCAAACCGGCTTACGTTTTTCCAAGAATGCGGCCACACCTTCACGAAAGTCCGTTGTGGTGCGAATCTGCGCGTTATCTTCAATGGCTTCGGCAATCTGCCCGTCGAGCTGCTTTGCGATGAAGCTATTGATGAGGCGTTTGGTCGCGCGCACCGACGACGGGCTATTGGCGAGAATCTGTTGCGCCAGTTCGTGAGTGCGTGCCATTAGACGCTCTGGCCCGACGATTTCGTTGACCAATCCGCAGCGGTACGCCTCCGCGGCATCAAAAAGGCGTCCGGTAAGCAGAAGATCGCGTGCGATTTTGTGCCCTACCTGCCAAACTAATATCGAAGATACGATGGCAGGCACAAATCCGATGCGCACTTCCGTGTAGCCGAATTTGGCATCTGGGACGGACAGGGTGAAATCGCACATCGTTGCGAGTCCTGTCCCCCCAGCGACTGCTGCGCCATTCACAGCCGCAATAGTCGGCAGCGGATATTCATAAAGTCGGCGGAACATTTCCGCCATGCGGGCAGAATCCTTAACGTTCTCTTCGTATGTTTTGCCAACCAGCGATTTAAGTTCGTCAAGGTCCATGCCGGCGCAAAATGCTTTCCCCGCGCCAGTAAGAATGAGCACCTGAGCGCCCGACTCCTCGGCTTCATCCAGCGCATGCATCAGTTCATCGACCAGTTGAAAACTGACGGCATTGCGTTTGTCGGGGCGATTGAAGGTGACTGTGGTCACGCGCCCGTCGCTCTTAAGTTGAATTGTGTTGTAAGTCATATATCAATCCGCTTCGGATTTCGTGTACCTAGCGCCAATGGCTTCGGAGGCTCTCAATAATGCGTCCAGCGGTTTAAGCGGCGGCAGTTTCGCATCACGGCTCTTCAACGCCTCGATAACTTTCTCGGTCGCAATATTCCCGATCAATTGATCTTGTGCGAAGGGGCAACCGCCGAGTCCTCCCAGCGCCGAATCAAACCGTCGACAGCCCGCGTCATAAGCGGCCAAAATTTTTTCTGAGGTTGCATCTGGCCGGCTATGTAGGTGGACACCGATTTCCAAATAATCGAATTTCGAATTCACCGCGGAAACCAGTTCCTGAATTTGTTTTGGGCCGGCCAAACCGACGGTGTCGGCAATAGAAATGGTTCGGACTCCGGTTGATTCCAACAAATCAACCGCATCCACGACTTCGCCAATGTTCCACTGTTCGCCATAGGGATTGCCGAACGCCATGGAGATATAAACGACCGTACCCAGTCCGGCCTCTTCCGCTTTGTTTCTAATTTTCTCCAACTCTTCGATAGCGTCTTCCATAGTTTGACGCTGATTGTTTTGCAAAAATGTTGACGAAACCGAGTAAGGGAAGCCCAAAGTGCGTACCGCCTGAGTCTCAATTGCCCGCTCTGCGCCCTTCTCGTTTACTACGATTCCGATAATTTCTACATCGTCGGGCGGATCGAGGTCTTTCAGCACTTCGGCGGAGTCTGCCATTTGCGGAACCGCCTTCGAGGAAACAAATGAAACCGCATCAATATGCTTAAACCCCGTACCGATTAGGGTCCTTAAATATTCGGTCTTAATATGCGTAGGAATCTGGCCCTGCAACCCCTGCCAGGCGTCTCGCGGACACTCGACCAGCTTGACTTCATTTGGAGAACTCACGTTTGCAGCACCCCAACTTTAAACTCAGGCACTTCGGGGTTAAGAGCTGCTGCTTCGAGAGCTTGAGTGATCACTTCGCGGGTTTCCAGTGGGTCGATAATTTTGTCAATCCACAGGCGAGCAGCCCCGTAGCGAGGGTCAGTCTGCTCCTCGTATGTTTTCTTCGTGGCATCAAACAACTCTTTGCGTTCTTCTTCGCTCAACTTCTTGCCGCCACGTTCTAGTTGGCGAATCTTGATTTCAACCAGCGTTGCCGCCGCCGAATCGCCGCTCATGACTGCATAGCGGGCGGTCGGCCAGGCAAATACAAAACGGGGATCGTACGCTTTGCCGCACATGGCATAGTGCCCGGCGCCAAAGGAGCCGCCGACAATCACGGTAATCTTCGGCACCACCGAATTGGCGACCGCATTCACCATCTTGGCGCCAGCTTTTATTATCCCACTCCATTCGGCGTCACGGCCCACCATAAAGCCGTTTACGTCGTGCAAGAAAATCAATGGGATCAGGCTCTGATTGCAGTCCATGATGAACCGAGCCGCTTTCTCTGCCGACTCCGTATAAATCACGCCGCCAAATTCCACGCGTTTCTTGCCCTCGTGATCTGTCGCTTGCGCATGTAATTTCTGGTTAGCCACAATTCCTACAGCAAAGCCGCCAATCCGCGCATAGCCGCAGACTAGGGTCTTACCGTATTCGGGTTTGTATTCGTCAAAGCGGCTCCCGTCGACGATGCGTGCCAAAATTTCCTTCATGTCATAAGGACGTGCCGGAGATGAATCGTAGATCCCGTAAATTTCTTCGGTCGAAAATGCAGGATTCTCCGGTTTGCGCCTGTCCCAGGGTGATTGGCGTCGGTATCCCCATTTCTCAACAATGGCTCGTACCCGTTCAATGCACGCCTCGTCATTGGGTTCGCGAAAATCGACCGTACCACTTATGGCGGAGTGCATCGCAGCCCCGCCCAACTCTTCTGCCGAAACCTTCTGCCCAATTGCGGCTTGCACCAATGCCGGGCCCGCGAGAAATAGTCCGCTCCCATCGGTCATAAGTACGTGATCGCACATCACTGGAAGGTAGCCGCCCCCAGCGACGCACATCCCCATGATCGCAGCGATCTGTGGAATGCCCATGGCCGACATCACAGCATTGTTACGGAACACGCGACCAAAATCGTCAGTGTCAGGGAATACGTCTTCCTGCAAAGGTAAAAATACGCCAGCGGAATCCACCAAATAAATCGTCGGAATATGATTCTCAATCGCGATGTTTTGTGCTCGAATGACCTTCTTCGAAGTCATAGGAAAGAACGCGCCCGCTTTCACGGTCGCATCATTCGCAATAATCATCACCATGCGCGTGTGTATTCGTGCCAGGCCCGTAATCACTCCCGCAGATGCTGCCCCGCCCCATTCCTCATACATGCCGTAGGCGGCGAAGCTTCCCAGCTCAAGAAAAGAACCGGGATCCACAAGTCGTGCAATGCGTTCCCGTGCTGTCAGCCGGCCTTTACCGTGCTGGCTTTCAATCGCTTTTGCTCCACCGCCCTCACGAATCTTTTCTTCATCGTTGCGCACCTGCGAAACTACATCAGCCAAAAATCGCATGTTGGCTTCGAAGCGCGCGGACGTTGGATCAACGCGCGATTCCAGCTTCGGAGAAACGGATGGAGGAGTGAGTTCCTTGCGATCTGCCATAGGAAGAAATACGAAACTCTTTACCCTATAACAGCAGAGGCGAAGCGTGCAAACGTAGCCCCTGGTTCTCGCGGACGGCATCAGCAAACGGGTCATCGGAGATGCGATCCACCAAGCCGATGCGCAGTGCTTCCCCAGCTGAGATCGTCTCCGCCGCCGCAAGTATCTGCAGAGCACGCGCCTTGCCGATCAGTCTTGGCAGCCGTTGCGTGCCGCCCCAGCCAGTCATCAATCCAAGTGCTGCCCCACGATGTCCAAATGTTGCATGAGGATCCGCAATTCGCTGATGGCATGCCAAAGCGAGATCGAGACCGCCACCCATGCAAAAACCAGAAATCGCCGACGTTACGGACGCAGGAAATTGCGCCACCAGATTCATTAGCATTTGACCCGATTTCGAGAATTCATATGCGCCCGGACCCGAAAGCTCAGCAATCTCGTTGAGGTCAGCTCCCACAGAAAAGTATTCATCATTCCCTGTAATCACGAGAGGACGTTTTTCAATTGCTAAATCGTGCAAAGCTTGGTGCATCGATTCGAGGAAGGAGTGAGTGAGGCGATTTCGGTTGTCATCTGAAATCAGACGAAATATCAGGACATGACCCTGGCGGTCGATCTGGAAACCGGTGGCCAGTCTATTTCCTCTCGAGCCAACGCTCCAACCGGCAGCCGTCCTCTTCAAGCTGAAAAATGCCAGATCCGAAGCACTCTCCAATGAGGCGCTGTGTTTCAGGATCACGAACGACCCTGGTGATCCATTGCTTGCCGACTTGATACTGACTGGCGGTGAACCATCGCTGGGGGAGCACCTCTACCAAGCCTGCGCGCAGGTAGAGCACATAAATTGCAAACGCTGCATCGTCGGGGCCTTTAGCCGGATAGCTAGTGGGAATAATTAACTCATCGACCCCGCGTAGCAGCCCTGGCACATCGACTTTATGCGTGCCTGGAAGGAGACTCAGCGGCAGTTCGAAGTCTGCAACAGGCGGTGCAGTGGCATAAATTCGCTCCGAGGACTGTTTAAACCATCCGGCAATCTCGCCCATGTCAAAAGCTTTAAGTTGGGCAGGATCAAAACATGCGAGTCGGATGCTGCGTCCTTCGGGACACCAAACACCCAGTCGCTTTGCATCCACAAGAAAAGGACGGCAGTATGTGTTGAGCGCCAGCCTAGGCGCGTCCGGTTCCGTTTGGAGATGCAAAGATACGACATAGGCCACCGCGCCCTGCTCGCCTTGATGTGACCACGTGAATCGCTGGCCCGAAGCTCCAACGAACGGTGGAAAGGTCTCCCAATACCACGGCGAAGGACCAATGGCACGCTCTAACTGACGCTTCGTAGCAGAAAGGTTCGGGGTGGGCATGATTCAGTTGCTGGGACGTAGCCAGATCAGGCGGGCACTCCACGCGGCTTCACATTCCCGCGAATGAATTTCACAATGTCGTCCATGGCGGTTCCTGGTTGGAAGATTGCGGCTACACCCAACTGTTTGAGATTGGCCACATCCTGATCGGGAATAATGCCGCCGACGACCACGATAACGTCATCCATTTTGTTTTGTTTGAGCAAATCCATTACACGAGGGACGATGGCATTGTGTGCGCCCGAAAGTATTGAAAGTCCGATGACATGAACATCTTCTTGTAGAGAAGCACTGACGATCATTTCCGGAGTTTGCCGTAAACCTGTATAAATCACTTCCATACCCGCATCGCGCAGAGCCCGGGCGATTACCTTGGCTCCGCGGTCGTGACCATCCAAGCCTGGCTTTGCGACAAGCACACGAATTTTAGCGTCGGTCATGCTTTCATCATTTAAACACAAGGAGCAGTTCGGCGCGAAAGCAACCCGAGATTAGAGCGTTTCGACATCGAGACTTCTCCACAAGTACCAGCAGGCTACACTGCGGTAGGGTTGCCACGCTCTTGCGAGGTTTTCCATGTGCGCAGGTTTGGGTAGTTTGCGCTTCTTATAAGCCTTCTTGATCGCAGTCTGCACGCCGTAGTCGCCTGTCGGCAGTACATTAGGCCTTCGCAGCGCAAACATCAAAAACATGTGTGCGGTCCATGTGCCGATGCCTTTGATTTGAGTCAAATGCTCGATCACTTCCTCATCTTTCATCCCGGCTAACCGCGCGAACTGTACTGTCCCGTTGTGAGTCTTCGTCGCCAGATCGCGGATGTAACTCAATTTCTGCTTTGACAGCCCGACAGCCCTCATTTGAGCTGCGGTTACAGCCAAAATACCTTCGGGAGTAATAGGCCGACCAGCCAAGTCTTCCAATCGCGCAAAAATCGTCGACGCCGCTTTCCCGTTCAGTTGCTGATAAACAATCGATCGCGCCAGATTTTCAAACTCCGGAATGCGATAGGCCATTTTGCAAGGCCCGATGCGCTCGATAATTTCTGCAAGCACAGGGTCAGATTTCCGTAAATGGTTGATTGCTTTGCGCATGTAGACTTTTTACCATGGATTGGCGGCAAAGGCGAATAAAAACCGAAGATATCTAAGGCCCTTACGCCGCAGGCGGAAGGTGAAATCCGATCTTACGTCTTGGTTTTCGAGGTGGCGTCATAAGCTGTTTTATCGCTCCGACCAAATCCCGGATAACTGTGTCATATGATTCTCTAGTTCTCTGATCTTTGTCGCGATCTGATTGTGGCCTGCCAGCATTTCGCGCATCCGCACAAATGCGCGCACCACGAATATGCTCATCTCTACCGCTTGATTGGAGTTCAAAACAGCTGCAACCATGATCGCGCCGCGTTCTGTAAATGCGTATGGAAGGGATCGTCTTCCACCACGTCCACTTTTTGCGGTTGCAATTTGCAACCGCAAAGATTTTTCTTCTGCCGCCCTGAGCTGAAATACAAAATCCGCAGGGAACCGCTGTTGATTGCGTTTCACCTGTTGATTAAGGCGTTTTACTGACACTCCGTACAATAAGGCCAGATCGGTATCGAGAATCACTCGTTGCTGGCGCAGTATCACGATTCTTGATTCGACGGGAATCGCGAGCGCCTGTGATCGTTTCGTCATAGTTAACTCGCATTACGATTGAGGTTGCAAATTGCAACCTCAATCCGAGATCAAAAATGTGGCTATCTTACGTCGAATTACGTTGAACGAACTCAGAATTCCCGAATTGGGAGAACGCTTTAGGTGACGCTGACTTCGGTGTAGGTGCCATATACTTCGCGCAACGCCTCGCAGATCTCGCCCACCGTTGCGTAAGCCCGCACTGCGTCGATGATGTATGGCATTGTGTTGGCTGAGGAAATGCCGTTTGCATCTCCTCTTGGTTCCTGGGCAGCGGCTTTTTTCAGAGCATCGAGTCGGCGAGCAACTTCATCGCCCGAGCGGCGAGAACGCAGTGCCTTCAATTTCCCCGTTTGTTGCCGCGCCACAGACTCATCGATGTATAGAATGTGCGGGGATTCTTCTTCGATAACAAATTCGTTCACACCAACCGTGATTTTTTCTTTCGCTTCGGCCGCCCGCTGGTATTGGTAGGAGGCTTCCGCGATCTCTTTCTGAGGATAGCCACGCTCGATCGCCTTTACCATCCCACCCATGGCATCAAGCTTATTGAAGTAATCAAATCCGCCTTGTTCCATTTGCAATGTCAGACTTTCCAGGAAATACGACCCTCCCAGTGGGTCGATCGTCTGTGTCACGCCCGATTCATACGCAATGATTTGCTGTGTGCGAAGCGCAATCCGGGCCGCTTCTTCCGTGGGTAACGCTAAAGCCTCATCGTATGAGTCCGTATGTAACGACTGCGTGCCGCCCAGCACCGCTGCCAGAGCTTGCAAAGCTACGCGCGCTATGTTGTTCATGGGCTGCTGGGCGGGCAACGAGACACCTGCGGTCTGAGTATGGAATCGCATCAGCCAGGTGCGCTGGTTCTTCGCGCCGAAGCGGTTCTTCATCACCTGATACCAGATCTTCCGCGCGGCTCTATATTTGGCGATCTCCTCGAAGAAATCGTTATGCGCGTTAAAGAAAAAACTTAGCCGAGGGCCGAAGTCATCAACTTCGAGTCCACGCCGTAACGCCCATTCCACGTATTCGACGCCGTCATAAAGCGTGAACGCCAGTTCCTGCAGCGCAGTCGAACCAGCCTCGCGGATGTGATATCCGCTGATAGAAATCGTGTTGAATTTCGGGGTGAACTTGGAGCCAAATTCAAACGTGTCAATCACCAGTCGCATCGAAGGTGCCGGAGGGTAGATATATTCCTTCTGCGCGATATATTCCTTCAAAATGTCGTTTTGTAGGGTGCCCGAAATCTTCTTCCAGTCTGCGCCCTGTTTTTCAGCAACGACCAAATACATCGCCCACAAAACTGACGCGGGCGAATTGATGGTCATCGAGACAGTTGTCTTTTCGAGGTCGATACCGTCAAAAAGAATCTCCATGTCTTCGAGCGAATCAATGGCCACGCCGCATTTGCCGACTTCGCCTTCGCTCGCCGCGTGATCGGAGTCATAACCCATTAACGTCGGCAGATCGAACGCCACCGACAATCCGCTTCCGCCGCTCTGCAGTAAGTATTTGTATCGCTGATTGGTCTCTTCCGGCGACGCAAAACCGGAAAACTGCCGCATCGTGAACAGCTTGCCGCGGTAACCACTGGCATGAATGCCGCGCGTATAAGGGGCCTGCCCGGGGAAACCAAGATATTTTTCCGTGCTCCAGTCTTCCGGAAGATCGGCCTGCGTGTAGAGACGCCGAATTGGCACGCCAGAGATAGTCGTGAATTGAGCGTGGCCGTGCTCGTCGAGATTTATGCCAGTGGCTGCGCCAATTGGTTTCTCGGGAGCTTTCTCCAGCGTTGGCGCCAGGGTTTTTTCTGCCCATTGCTTTTCCGCTTCGGATGGATGGCGTCCCTCAAATACATCGGCAATTGGGCTTTCGGCAACTTGTGGCACCTTATCTTTCGGCATGATGGCTCCCTCGACCAAACACTTCATTTTACGGCATATCGCGCCGGGAGTAGAGCTGAGACTTATCCGGATTTCCGGCTCAGTTCCCAAATCTTGGCATATTTCCAGGAAACATAAACCGAATGGTAAAGATGCAGCAGCAACCCTTCGCGGCCATCCAGAAAGCCCAAACGAATGAAGTAGTTGTAAATAAATGTCAGCAGCGGGCGAATCGCGATGTCTGCAAAACTGAATCCGCGACGGCCCTGAGCGACGGCATACTCTGCTCCCTGCGACGAATAGCTATTCATGTGGTCAATGTAGCCGCGCAGGGTCGGATAGGCATAGTGCAACATCGCATGCTTCAACTGCGCTGTCGGGCCTGTTACTTTGATCGTCGGATGAGCGCCATATTCCTCGAACTTGCCGGCGCCGCGACGAATTAATCGTAACTTTGGATCCGGATAAAAGCCGCCATGTTTGATCCAACGGCCGAGAAAGAAGTTTTTGCGCGGGATATAAAATCCTTGAAGATCGTCGTCGAATCCGTATTTGAGTCCTCTATTTCTTAACTCGACAGAGGCTCCGTCGGTATCTACTGGAAACCCGTCTCGCTGCCATCGCGCGATTCCGTCAAACACCCACGTAATTTCATCGGCCAATTCCGGTTCCAGCGCCTCATCCGCATCCAGCTGCAAAACCCAATCGCAGGAAGCCTTTTCCATCGCCGAATTCTTCTGTCCGGCAAATCCCTTCCACTTTTCGGCAAATATCTTTGCCCCATAAGACTTGGCAATCTCAAGCGTCCGGTCCGTCGAGCCCGAATCCACGACGATAATTTCGCCCCCATCGCGTACTAGCGGCATCACGCTGTCAAGCGTCCGCGGCAGGTTCGCCTCCTCGTTTTGGGTGATTAAGACGACCGAGAGTTGCACGGGGAAAGCATACAGCGAAACAAGCGCGGCGGAAATTCACGCCGAGGTTCCAAAGTCGCACAATCTACGCAATAACGCATCCAATTCGCCCTCACTATAATCAATATGAAGCAACTTCTCCCATGGATTTCAAACTAGTAAGCCCCTACAAGCCGCAAGGCGATCAGCGCCAGGCCATCGAATCTCTCGTGCGCGGACTCGCCGACAGGGAACAGCATCAGGTCCTGCTTGGCGTCACCGGCTCCGGGAAGACCTACACCATGGCCAAGGTGATCGAACAGCTCAATCGCCCTTCGATCGTGATGGCGCACAACAAAACGCTTGCCGCTCAGCTTTACCACGAATTCAAGAATTTCTTTCCCCATAACGCCGTTGAATACTTCGTTTCTTATTACGACTACTACCAGCCCGAAGCCTACGTTCCCGCCGCCGACCTTTATATCGAAAAAGAAAGCACCATCAATGACGAACTCGACAAACTGCGCCTCTCCGCTACGCGCTCTCTCTTCGAGCGGCGTGACGCGTTAATCGTCGCGTCCGTCAGCGCCATCTATGGTCTCGGTTCGCCCGACGCTTATTACGGCATGATGCTCTTTCTCGAAAAAGGCCAGAGGATCAAGCGCGAAGACATTACCCGCAAGCTTGTTGACATTCTCTACGAACGCACCAACGAAAATTTCCGCCGCGGAACTTTCCGTGTCCGCGGCGACGTTATCGAAATATTCCCCACTTACGACGACATGGCTTATCGGGTCGAACTTTTCGGCGACGAGATTGATTCGCTCTCACAGATCGATCCTCTCTTCGGCACTGTGAAACAGAAATATACGCGGCTGCCGATTTATCCCAAGACGCATTATGTAATGTCGGAAGAGTCGCGCACCTCGGCCGTGCATTCGATCAAAGCCGAACTGGCCTGGTGGGAAGTCGAACTCGAAAAGCAGGGCCGTCTCGTCGAAGCGCAGCGCATACATCAGCGGACGATGTATGACCTCGAAATGATCAAGTCCGTCGGCTACTGCCACGGCATTGAGAACTATTCGCGCCACTTTACCGGACGCCTTCCTGGCGAGCCGCCGCCGACGCTGCTCGATTATTTTCCGCGCGATTATTTGATGTTCATTGACGAGTCACACCAGACTGTTCCGCAGCTTCACGGCATGTATCACGGCGACCGTTCGCGCAAGGAAACGCTCGTCGAATACGGATTCCGCATGCCCTCGGCTCTCGATAATCGTCCTCTGACATTCGAAGAATTCGAGCACCGCATGGGCCAGATGATTTACGTCTCGGCCACACCGGGACCGTATGAGCTGACGAAATCAGCAGGCGTGGTCATTGAACAAATCATTCGCCCAACAGGGCTAGTCGATCCGCCAGTCGAAATTCGTCCTGTCAAAGGCCAGATTGATGACCTGTTGCATGAGATTCGTGATCGCGTCGCACGCGGCGAACGCGTACTGGTCACGACTCTAACCAAGCGCATGGCCGAAGATCTTTCCGAGTATTACAGCGAAGTCGGTGTGAAGTGCCGATACATGCACTCCGAGATC
>Ga0187847_10000733_pt1 | contig 33871 bp, 31 predicted proteins | sample June2016WEW_4_10_FD_132458 | JGI IMG/M metagenome (GOLD analysis project Ga0187847, IMG submission 132458) | Peatland microbial communities from SPRUCE experiment site at the Marcell Experimental Forest, Minnesota, USA - June2016WEW_4_10 | ecosystem: Environmental > Terrestrial > Soil >...
AATCGCGTTTGGCGTGACCTGATAGACGACGATATAAGGCAAGGGCGCGAACGTTAGTTCGCGGCGTCCGGGCATACGGCGGCTGGCTCGTCCAATATGGGGAAAATCCTTCAGGCGGGCGCACTCATCATAGATCGTTCGAGCAACGCGCCGGGCCGCTTCGGGGTTGTCGCGTTCGATCCACTCGCAGATGCGCTCTAAATCTTCGGCTGCGGGGATGGACCAGCGGACCTCCATCAGGGTCTCAAGAACCGTTCAAGGCGCTGGCCCACTTGCTCGTGCGTGAGGTACTCGCCGCGCAGCAGCGCGTTCTCGCCACGGTTGACCGCGTCGATGAAGCGGCTTTCCTCATCGAAATACCGCGCCACGACTTGCCGTACCAGCTCGTCAGGATTACGGCCCTGCTGAGCGGCAGATCGTGCAAGTTTGGCTTCGATCTCGGGCGTGAAAAGAACTTCCATGATGCTCAGAGTACGGGAAAAACCCGCGCGTGGCAAGGTTGCCTTTGGGCAATACATCCTGCGGAAAAAGGCGTGTCTCCGGGTGAGCAACACGAGGAGCATACCGCAGGGGCTAAAGCCCGGCCTTTGTTTAGTTACATTTGCGGCACGACTGAAGTCGTGCCCTTTCAAAGCGGCAAAGAGCAAAAGCGAAAAGCAAATGCAGGTCCTTCGACTCCGCTGAAGAACGCTTCGCTCAGAATGACAGGCTTTTTTGAGTGAACAAGCAAAGAGAATCCAAAACCTACCGGCCCGCCTCTCTCGATGAGGGGCGGGCCGGTTTGCACTTTCGGCTCAGTTGCGTCATGCCTTGGCGGAGGTTAGGGCGCCCAGGTCGGCGGCTAACTTCTCGGTGGAGAAGGCTTCAATCAAATCGCCTTCCTTGATGTCGTTGAAGCCGCCGAGGCCGATGCCGCACTCCATGCCGTTGGTGACTTCGCGCACATCGTCTTTGACGCGCTTGAGGGAGCTGATCTTGCCCTTGAAGACCTGCGCGCCGTCGCGCATGACCTTGATCTCGGCATCGCGGCGGATGGCGCCGTCCTGCACGCGGCAGCCGGCGATGGTGCCGACCTTGGGAATGCGGAAGACCTGGAGGACTTCGGCGCGGCCCAGGTAGTTCTCCTTGAAGGTGGGGTCGAGGAGGCCGAGCATGGCCAGGCGCATCTCGTCCTGCAGCTCGTAGATGATGGAGTGGAGGCGGATCTGGACGCTTTCCTGCTGCGCCAGTTCGGCGGCCTTGCGCTCGGGGCGGACGTTGAAGCCGATGATGATGGCGTTGGAGGCCGTGGCCAGAAGCACGTCGCTCTCGGTGATGGAGCCGACGCCGGAGTGGATGACCTTGACGCGCACCTTCTCGGTGGACATGAGGACGAGCGAGTCGGCCAGCACTTCGACCGAGCCGGTGACGTCGCCCTTGATGATGAGAGGCAGGTCTTTGACACCGGCGGTGCGAATCTGCTCGGCCAGGCCTTCCAACGAGACTCTGGAACTCTTGGCGAGTTGGGCGTCTCTCTCCTTCATCTTGCGGTACTGGGCGATGCCCTTGGCCTTGTCGCGATCGGCGACGACGAGGAAGGTGTCGCCGGAGTCGGGCATGGCTTCGAGGCCGAGGACTTCGACGGGGGTGGAGGGGCCGGCGACTTCGATGGGGCGTCCACGGTCGTCGAACATGGCGCGGACCTTGCCGAAGGTGTTGCCGACGATGTAGCTGTCGTTGAGGTGGAGGGTTCCGTCCTGGACGAGCACGGTGGCGACCGCGCCGCGGCCGCGGTCGAGCTTGGCTTCGAGGACGGAGCCGACGGCCTTGCGGCCGGGAGTGGCTTTGGGGGCCTTGATGTCGGAGACCAGGCAGATCATTTCGAGCAGCAGGTCGAGGTGGATGCGCTTCTTGGCGGAGACTTCGACGAAGACGGTGCCTTCGCCGGCGGCTGCCCACTCTTCGGGAACGAGGCCGCGGTCGGCAAGCTGCTTTTTGACGCGGTCGGGGTTGGCATCGGGCTTGTCGATCTTGTTGACGGCCACGATGATGGGCACTTCGGCGGCTTTGGCGTGGGCGATGGCCTCGATGGTCTGGGGCATGACGCCGTCGTCGGCGGCGACGACGATGACCACGATGTCGGTGACCTTTGCGCCGCGGGCTCTCATGCGGGTGAAGGCCTCGTGGCCGGGGGTGTCGAGGAAGACGATTTCGCGGCCGGAGGCGGGCGAGCCTTCCTTGGAGAACTTCACCTTGTAAGCGCCGATGTGCTGGGTGATGCCGCCAGCCTCGCCGGCTGCCACGTCGGTTTCGCGGATGGCGTCGAGCAGCGAGGTCTTGCCGTGATCGACGTGGCCCATCACCGTGACAACAGGAGAACGGGGAACTTCGAGCTCGCCGGTGTTTTCGGCCTCGAGGACTTCTTCGATGGCCTGGTTGGCGATCTCCTCCTCATAGCTGATGACGGTGGCGGCGGCGCCGAATTTGGCGGCGACATCCTTGACCATCTCGGCGTCGAGGGACTGGTTGACGGTGACGAAGATGCCGCTCATGAGCAGTGTGGCGATGAGGTCTTTGGCGCGGACTTCGAGCTTTTCGGCGAGATCCTTGACGCTGATGCCCTCGGTGACGGTGACTTCCCGGGTGATGGGCAGCGGCGCGCCGCCATATTGCACCCCGCCATAGCGCGGCGGCGGCACAAAGCCCTTCATCGGGCCTTCCTTGGTCTTGGGATACTGCGGGCGACCGCCGCGGCCTCTGGAGGGGGCGCGCGCGGGGCGAGGCGCTGCTTCACCGCCGGTCGGCGCGCTGCCGGGGCGGGGCGGGCCGCCGGGACGAGGCGGTCCGAAGCCGGGCCGCGCGCCAAAGGCGGGACGAGCGCCGGGCGCGCTCGGTCCGCCGGGGCCGGCATAACCGCCTGGCGTGGAACGGGTTGGGTGCTTGGGCCGCGGACCGCCGGGAAGCTGGCCCGCTCCGGGAGGGCCTCCGGGGGTGCGCTGGGGATAGCCGCCGGGACCGCCGGAGGGCCTGTTGCGGTCGAAGATCGGCCTGCCGCGCTGAATGCCGCCGGCTGCCGTTCCGGTGTTGGCCGAAGGCGGAGCAGCGACGACAGGCGGCGCGGTGTAGACCGGACGGGGCCCGGTTTGCGGCATGACCATGCGGCGCACGGGCAGCGCAGGGGCGGATGAAGCAGCGTGCGCGTGGCCCTTGCCGCGGTGCGCGGGAGCAGGAGCGGCCGCATCGGCAGACGCAGGCTCGGCGAGATCGCCGGGGGCTGCTATGGCCGCATCGGCCACTGCCTCGACGACGAGGGGCGCCTCAATGCTGACGGAATCGGAGGCTTTGGTCTCCGGGGCGGCCGGAACGGATGCGACAGAAGCCTCGACGGACTCAGTCTTGGCGGCAGGTGCGGTGCCTTCAGGAGTTGGAACCGGCGGAGCGGCCGACGGCTTGACGGCGACTGAGGGTTCGGCAGTGCGCGCAGGGCTTTCGCGGACGGCGGCAGCCGCTGGCGGCTTGACCACAACAGCAACCGCAGGACGCGGCGCAGGGGCGCCTGCCGGAGCCTTGGCGACGACCGCACCAACCGGCGGCCGTGAGGCAATGGCGGGCGGCTGCGGGGCGGCGACGGGCGGCGCGGAGCGGGTCTGGGGAACGATTTTGCGCGGCTCGGGGCGCGCCTGAGCCACGGGGGCCGGCGGAGCGGCGGCCACGGCCGCCGGCCGCGGCGGGGCCTGCGCTGGCGCTGCCGCACGGGTTTTTTGCGGAGCACGGCTTTGCCGCGCCTCCTCTGCCTCTTCTTGTTTCTTGGCCTGGACGGCCTTGAGCACGTCGCCGGGCTTGGAGATATGCGAGAGGTCAATCTTGGGCGCAATGCCCTGCGCGGCGCGCGGCGGCTGCGCGCCTGCCTGGCTGCCATGCCGAGATCCCCGCTCAAGATGCGAGCGAACCTTGTCGGCCTCATGGTCCTCCAGGGAACTGGAGTGGGTCTTGCCTGCGTCCAGGCCGAGCTCTGCCAATATGTCAAGAACCTGCCGGCTCTTGACCTCCATCTCTCGCGCGAGATCGTTGATACGAACCTTACTCATCCGCCTCTTTTCAAAATGTGCCGCCCAAAGCCGTTAGTCGCTCATAGCTACTCCATGGCATTGGCTTAAGTTCAAAGTTCTGTTTTCGATCGATGGGGGTTGAAAGACGCGGCGCATCTTACGCGCCGTCCTCTTTGGCTGCCCGCTCGTCCGTTGCTGCGCTTTCGGTTTGGTTTCCATCCGGCTCCTCGCCGGCATCGGGAATGTTTTCCACCGCCGCTTCGGCAGCGCCGGGAATATCGGTTTCGGTCTCGGCCGCGCGTACGCTTCCGGCTTCTTCAAGGACTACGGCGGCGTTCTCAGCCTCGGCTTCGGCGTCAGCCACCATGGCGGGCGCGTTTTCGATCTCGGCTTCGCCTGGTTCCTTGGCTCCGGCGGACGCCGCATCGCCCGTTTCGGAGGGGACTGTTTCGGCTGTCTGGGGCACGTGGCCTTCCTCGCCCTCTTCAAACTGACCGAAGTAGTGGCGCACGGCCACGCTGATCTTTTCCAGCGTCTTTTCGCCGATGCCAGGAATCTCTTCGAGCTGCTCGGGGGTCATGTCAGCCAGCGTCTCGACGGTGGTAATGCCGGCGGCGACGAGTTTTTGAATGATACCGTCGCCCAGCTCGGTTACCTGTTCGATGGGCGTGTGAGGACCGCCAGTAAGGTCTTGCATCTGCTGCTCGACCTCCTGACGCTTCTCTTCCTCGCTCTTGATGTCGATCTTCCAGCCGAGCAGCTTGGCCGCCAGGCGCACGTTCTGGCCCTTTTTGCCGATGGCCAGCGAGAGCTGCGTGTCGTCAACGATCACTTCCAACTGCTTGTCGGTAAGGTCGGTGATGGAGACGCGGCTGACCTTGGCCGGTTGCAGCGCCTTCTCAGCAAAGGTGGTGATCTCGTCGGAATACTCGATGATGTCGATTTTCTCTCCGCGCAACTCGCGGATGATCGACTGCACCCTCATGCCCTTCATGCCGACACAGGCGCCCACCGGGTCAACGTCTTTGTCGCGGGACTGGACGGCGATTTTGGTGCGCTCGCCGGCCTCGCGCGCGATGGCGCGAATGACGACGGTGCTGTCGTAGATCTCTGGAACCTCGGACTGAAAGAGATTGGAAACCAGCTCCGGCGCGGCTCTTGAGACGACGACCTGCGGCCCCTTGGAGGCGCGGTCGACCTTGAGCAGCACGACGCGGACGCGCTCGCCGATGGAGAACTGCTCCAGGCGGGACTGTTCTCGCTTGGGGCAGCGGGCTTCGGCCTTGCCCAGGTCGTAGATGATGTCCTGGCCCTCGATCCGCTTGACGGTGGCGTTCAGAACCTCTTTTTCGCGGTGGGCGTACTCCTGGAAAACGGTGTCGCGCTCGGCTTCGCGGACCTTTTGGAAGATGACCTGCTTGGCCAGTTGCGCGGCGATGCGGCCCAGCTCACTGGTGTCGCGATAGAGCCGTATCTCGCTGCCCACCTCGACATCGGGCGCCAGTTCCTTGGCCTCGGCGAGAGTGATCTGGTTCACCGGGTCTTCGATCGGTTCCTCGTCGGCGACGACGGTCTTGTAAATGTAGGCGGTGATCTGTCCGGTTTCCTTGTTCAGCTCGCCGCGCATGTTCTCCTGGGTCTTGTAGAACTTGCGCGTGGCCAAGGCGATGGCCTCCTCGACGGCGGCAACAACGATGCCGGGGTCAATGCCCTTTTCCTGGCTCAAGAGCTCGATACTCTGGTACAAAACGCTAGCCATACTCTGCTTGCTCTCTCTTTGGCCGCTCGGCCTGGATGATTCGCGGCCCGGCCGGTTGGGGTTGTCGTAAACAGGGACTAAGGGACTAGGGGCTAACTTGTTCTCCTGCCCATATTCTGTTCCTGCCTACGGCTCCTGTCCTGGTCACAAAACTGTCTCTGTCTCTCCTGCCGCTTCCTATTCAGCGGGGCCGCGATCTAGTCCCTACGTCCCGAGTCCCTTAGTCCCTGCATTGCCTAAAACTCCGGCGCCAGTTGCGCCTTCTCGATGTTCGCAAGCGCAATCTCGACCGAACTGACGCCGGCCTTCCGGCTCTTGCTGTTCTGCTTGACCGCGTTCAAGTCAAGCGTAATGGTTTCGCCGGTTCCGGACTCGGATCCGGCGATCAGCCGCCCCTGCCAGTGCCGGTTGTTGCGGATCGGCTCGAAGGTTTGCACCTTCACCAGGCATCCCAAAAACCGCTGGAACTCCTCGGGCCGGGTCAACTTGCGGTCCAGCCCCGGAGAGCTGGCTTCCAGCGTGTATTCGGCTCCCGGCACCAGGTCTTCCACGTCCAGCAGCACGCCAAAATCGCGGCTGAAAACAGCGCAATCCTCGTGTGTAATGCCGGAGAGCTGCTCTAAACGATCCAGGCTCAGCGTCCCGTCCCGCAGCTCCCCGATCAGCCGCTCCGGCACGTCCTCATTCTCATCTCCGGCGCTTCCGCCGGCGGCCGCCGCGGCCGCAATTGCCGCCTTCAGCCGCTGACGGCCCTCGGCGTTCTTTTCCAGGAAGACGCGCAGAACGCGTTCTTTCGACGGGCCGGCCAGTTCAATGTCCACCAGGTCCAGACCGTGCGAGGCGGCCACTCTTGCCGCCGCCAATCGAATTTCTTCCAGCTTTGCCGCCATCGTTCCTACGCCGCCCCAAGGGCGGATTCCGATGCAAAAAACCTGTGAAAATGCCCTGAAAACCCTGAAATTTTCCGCAAATAAAAAGTGGGCTGTAAGCCCACTCATCTCTCCGCCAGCCGGTGTACCCACGGCAACTCAGGCGGACAAATTCGTCTGCATCCTTAGCATAGGCCAAAATGCTGGGGAATTCAATGGAAAAGTCAGGGAATAGGGAGTAGGGAACAGGGAATAGACGGTTTTCCGTTAGCCTGCGACTTCCAAGGCGCGCTGCATTTCCGTGAGGTGGTCCGATCTGCAATACTTTTTGCCATGCACCGAAAAGCCTTTTTGTGCGTTGTGATTCTTGCCGTGGGGCTGGGCGCATCTGTTACCGCGCGGGCCGACGACACCGCTGTCTCGATTGCTGCTGGGGGCCTCGTGCCTAGGCGCGAGACGCGCGTCGTGATGGCCAAGGAAGTGCTGCGCATCAGCGATAAGAAAGTTGTGGTCGATTACAACTTCCGCAACGATTCGGATGAGGATGTGACAACGGAGGTTGCGTTTCCGGTGCCTCCGTACAAGAACGAGTTTCTTGAAGGAGACATTTCCGGACAGTCCTTTCAAGACTTTAAGCTCTGGGCCAATGGCAAGCCCGTTCGCTACGAATCCGAGGTGAAGGCGACCCTCAACGGCAGAGACGTTACAGGAATCCTCGAAGCCAATCACATCGATATACGGACGTTTGGCCACTTCGACGACACAACCGAGGATGCCCATCACGTAGCGCAGATTCTCGTGCCGGATTTTACCCGTCTACCCAAAGACGCGCAGATCAGACTGTTCAAGGAAGGGCTTTTCCAAGATCAGGGCGAAATGGCCTTTAGCCTATACACGGTTCACCTGCAGTACCACTGGACACAGACCTTCCCGGCGCACTCGAAGGTTCACATCCGGCATGAGTATTCTCCTGTGGTTGGATATCAGCAATTGGATATCGACAGCGTCAAACTGGCTCTTCAACCGGCGTCCGCGCAGAAAGCCGCGGCGCTCAGCCCAGATGACCGCAGTGCCCTGGACGACCTGATGAGCTATTGCCCCGACGCGCCATTCCTGCGCGGAGTGGAGAGCCAGGTTGGAGCAAGCGGCGAGAACGCCGCCGACTCTACCCCCGGCGAGTTTTGGGTCGATTTCATTCTCACCTCGGCCAACACCTGGCATCGGCCTATTGAGGATTTCACGCTCATCGTCGAGCGCCCGCAGCCGGAGCAGGGCGTGAAGACGCTGGTTAGCTTCTGCTCTCCAGCCAATGGCAAAGTAGAAAAGCTCGATGCGGACCATTTTCAGGTTCATCTGACCAAATTCGTTCCGACTGCGGAATTGCACATTGGCTTCTTTGAGATCGCTCCTCCCGCGCCCGACTACCCATCCGCGAAGAGTAGCCCGCCTGCTTCGCAACGCCGGGCGCATGTCCCAATCGTGGTCCCGATCCTGATCGCGGGATACGTTCTGCTTTCACTCTCGACGGCCGTCCTCTACCTCCGCAGAAGACGTTGGGCGGCGAAGCGCCAGGAGAATCCGCGGGGCTAAGGAACCTGTGCGCAAGTTTTTCTGGAGAGCAGGTGTTCCCTGAGGGGCTAAAGTTCAACGCTTTCTGTTGCACTTGTGTCCTTCTAGAATCACGCCTTGACACAATTCATGTTCGGCCAGCTGATTTGCCGCCATTCCGGGAATTTCCGGCGATTTTCTCGAATTCTCTTGCCAGCGCGCATTGGACGATATATCCCTTGTAGAAATGTTATTGCCTGTACAGGCAAGCCACTGTAGAATTCGGACCGGGTCATAAGGTGATGCACATCCCACAGCAGCGCGTTTTCGTTCCGCTTGTCGTCGCCACAGTTCTCGGCGCAACGTGCGGCGCACTTGCCGGTTATTGGGTCGGGCGCGGGATTGCGCTGCGGCAGACCGAGGGACTGCTGAGCCTGGAGGCGACAAGCGCAATTGGCGCTAGCGCGGCCTTTTCTCGCGATGCGCACGCCGTGCTGGATGCGATGAACGCATCGCGCGCTCCGTTCTGTTCCGAGGCGGATATGGAGGCTCTGCTGGGCCTTGTCTACCGGTCGCATTTTCTGAAAGAGGCCGGCCGCATGCGCGACGGCAAGATCGCTTGTTCGACTACGCTGGGGCGCGAGCATCTGCCCAGCCTGGATCAGCCCAAGCCGGATTTCGTGGGGGCGGATGGCGTCAAGGTGTTCAAGGATCTTCCGCCATTCCGGCTGCACAACGCTACGGTCATCAGCCTGCAAGCGGGCGATTCTTATGTCGTTCTGAATCCGTATATTGGCAGCTTTCAGGAGCCCGCCACAGCGCATTTGAAGACCACGGTGATCGGAGCCGCGCAGAGTCAGTTGGCTCAACCGGCGGACCCCGAGACTCACCTTGAGTGGCCGAAGCTGACCAGCGACAGCGACTTTCGCATCGGAGATGTTTTGTACTCGACGCGCTGTTCCGCGGGCTACAACACCTGCGTCACGGCGTCACTTTCGGTATCTGAAGTTCTCGATTCCGACCGCTCGCAGTCTCACCGGTACATTCTGTTTGGGGGTGCGGTGGGCGCATGGCTGGGCCTTTTCGTCTTGCAGGCCTACCGGCGGAGCCGGAACATCGAGCAGCAGCTACGCCGGGCGATTCGCCACGACAAGCTGCGGTTGGTCTATCAGCCGATCGTCGATCTGGCCAGCAAACGCATTGTGGGGGCGGAGGCTCTGGCGCGCTGGACCGATGAGGAAGGCTACGCGGTCGCTCCGGATGTCTTTATACACCTAGCCGAGGAGCGCGGCTTTGTGGGAGAGATTACCAAGCTGGGGGTGCGCCACACCATGCGCGATTTCGCAAAAACACTGCGCGAGCGCCCCGATTTCAAGCTCAGCATCAACGTGGCCGCTCCCGATCTGGCCGATCGGTGGTTTTTGCCGATGTTGGAGTCGGCGCTCCAACAGGCCGGAGTTGCGGCGCAGAGCTTGGCCATCGAGATCACCGAAAGCTGCACCGCCCGGCACGAGATGGCCATGGATGCCATTCTGCGCTTGCGCCAGCGGGGCTACAGCGTTCACGTTGACGACTTTGGGACGGGCTATTCAAGCCTGTCGTATCTGCACAGTCTTTCTATCGACACGATCAAGATCGACAGATCGTTCACGCAGGCGATCGGCACCGAAGCGGTGACTGTGGGCATTTTGCCGCAGATATTGGCGATGGCCGCGGGATTGAAGCTGCACGTCATCGTGGAAGGCGTGGAGACCGAGGAGCAGGCCAGCTATTTTGCCGGCGTGACGCCGCCGGTTTTGGCGCAGGGCTGGCTCTTTGGACGCCCCGTCCCGGTCGAAGCGTTCCTTCTGCTGCTGGCTGAGAACGATAGGACGGCGCGGATTGCCGCGGTTTGATTCTCCGCGGCCCGGTTGCCGCGCCGCTTGACAGCCTCCGCGCCGTCCATGAGGCTGGTTGCATGGTTGGAAGAGGTTTTCCCGGCGAAGAAATGAACCCGCGCGACGAAGCCGAACCGAATCAACTGGAGACGCTGGCGCAGGTCTTCTGCGAGCAGTTGATGGCTTGCCTGGATGAGTGCGCCCGCGGACGCAAGGGACTGTTCTCTGACGTGGAGCTGCTCAGCGATCGAGGCGAAGGCGGCGCGTGGCCGGAGGCTGCACAGCTGCGTGAGCTGGCGCTGGCGCTGCAAGGCGTTCTGGCGCAGCAGGAAGAGCGGAATGCTCTCTGCGACGAGTTCCTCGATCTGTGTTCGATGCACGGCGAGAGCCATCCAGGGGAGCGGAAGCTGGCGCGGGCGTTTCTGGAGCGCATCGAGCGGAGCGAGGTGGGCGCGCAGCCGGAAGGGGAACGCAGGCCGTGGTGATTGTGCGCGCATTTCTGGCGCTGGCGAGCGGCTTTGCGGTGATCGCCGTGCTGGTGATTGCTATGACGGCGCTGCTGGCGCGGACGGTTCCGAGCTGGACGGACGGGGAGGGCAAGCTGCAACCCGGCTACGTTTTCGTCAACCTCGGCTCCTCGTTCCTCACCGCCGCGGCCGGGGGCTATGTGACCGCGTGGATCGCGGCGGCCAACCCGCTGATTCACGTGCTGGCGCTGGGGATCGTGGTGCTGGCGCTGGCCGCGCTGAGCGCGCTGCAATCGCGTGGCAAGCAGCCTATCTGGCACCAACTGGCGCTGGTGGCGATTTCGCCCATCGGCGTACTGGCCGGCGGTCTGGTCCGGCTGCGGGTGCTGGGCATCCTGTGAGATCGGCGCTCGACTGCCTCTGAGTCCCATCCTGGCGCCGGACCGAAGGCGACACGATGGGACACGAAGTCCAAATGACCGATAACTTGGCGCGCAGCTTACCAGCGCACACCAAAGGTGACCGGAATCAATTCGGTCCGTCCGAGGCCGTTGGTGGTGCCCACGCGCGGAGTGTCGATGAAGAGGTAGCGCGCCTCGGCGAAGAGCTTCATTTGACCGTCGCCGTTTATGCCACCCAGCCTGCGAGTGACGCCAAGGCCCAGGTTCCCGCCTAACTGGTTGGATGTGAATGAGTTTGTGTTGACGCTGATCGGGTCACCGTAAAAGTCGCAACACGAGTCTACGGTGAAATTGGTGGATTTGTGATAGAAACCGCCCCCGCCGGTCAGGTAGATACTGCTGGTTCTCTTCGGAAAGAGATCCACGACGGGAGCTGCCGTGAGCGAGAACATGTGCGCATTTCCGTTGGTGGCCCCAGCCCCTGCTTCAGCAATAAACGACCCGGGGAGCTTGTCGTCAATGAACTGGAACTCGCCCAGCAAGGAGATGCGCTGGGAGAAGCGCAGCCCGGCGCCCGCGGTAAAGTTGCCGCCATAGGTGATGAAAGGGCCTCCCTCGGCGCTCGACGTGTCGTTGCCGATGGGGGCGTTGAAGCCGGCGCCGAAATCGAAAGCCATGCCATGGGAGGCGATGTGCTTCCATCCGTGTTTCTCCTGGCCCGCGCCCCCGGCCGGCCAGCCACCAGAGGGGTTGGCGGACAGCACGGCGGGTGAAGATAAAGCTTCAGCGCCACCGGGGCTGCCATCGGCTGCAAGGTGAAACTCATTGGAACTGGATTCGCCCGCCATGAAGAGGCTGGTGCTGGATGAGTTGGGGGAAGGCGAGGACTGGGCGTTCGCGGAAGCCGCGGTGACAAGGACCGCGACCCAAAGGAAACTGACATGCCGCATCAGCGACATCGAACGGGAAGATGACATGCCGGAACCTCCTGGATCGAATTGTTTGTTGTCGGTCTGGAGCGCGCGCAGGTGCTCCGAACGATGGATTAGACACGAAACTTGGTTAGAAGTTGCCCGGATCGGTCGGCTGCATTGCAGAGTGCGGTACGCGGGGGCGGGCTAGCCGGAATGCCGGTATTGGGAATTCAGCAATATGTCCCACTTGCGTCAATCGTGCCACCATGATATAGTAGTGTCACCATACGAGGGAGATGGGATTAATGGAAACTTTGGAACTTCACGAGCCAGAGGTCGTTTGGGAGCGTCCGAAGTTTGTAGAGGATCATCGGGTCCGGATGCGCCTGGGGGCAAAAGGCCGCCTGGTGATACCGGCGGCGATGCGGGAAGCGCTGGGGATGGCGGACGGGGTTATGCTCGATCTGGTTGTGGTGGAAGGCGAAGTGCGCATTGCGACGATGCGGGAGCGGCTAAGGCAGGCGCAAGAGCGCGTCAGAAAATACGTTCCGGCCGGAGTCAGCCTTGCCGATGAGTTGAGTGCGGAGCGGCGCGAGGCGGCAAAACATGAATGAGGTTGTCTTCGATGCCTCCGTGATGCTTGCCATGATCCAACACGAGCGAGGCGCGGATCAGGTTACGGACGAGATTCTTGATAGGTCTGTTGCCAGCACAGTCAATCTCGCAGAGGTGCAATCGAAACTGGTTAAGAAGGGCTATACGCCGGACGAAGCTTGGACGGACACACTTTCCGCCGTGAAAGCAGCGGAGCTATATACCAGCGACCACGCCAAAATTGCAGGCGATTTGATCACAACGACGGAAAAGTATGGATTGTCGCTGGGGGATCGCTCCTGCCTGGCGCTGGCGATTGCGCTCGGAGCTCCCGTCTATACCACCGAACAGGCTTGGAAGAACCTGAAAGTGGGGATACCGATTCATGTGATCCGGTAGATTGATGCTGTTCCCGCCGGATTGCCTTGGGTGCACAGATCGCGCGCGCGCCGGAGGGTTGCGCACAAACCGCGACGCAAGAGTCTGGCGGGAGAAAGAGGGAATGCCGCGAGTTGATGATTCCATGGTGGAGCTGAGCGGGATCGAACCGCTGGCCTCCTCGTTGCGAACGAGGCGCTCTCCCAGCTGAGCTACAGCCCCACGACATTCATTATCTTAGCAGCGCACGGCAAATTCGGGAAGAGTGGAGCGCTCAGTGGGGGTCTGAGACCCCCACTGCAGCCGGACTGGAGTCCGGCGCTACTTGGTTCCCGGCGCTGCTCGAAGTCGGGCGCTGCTAGAGCTGATTCATATTCGCCAGGAATTCGGCGTTGTTGCGGACCTTTTCCAGGCGGCTGATCAGCAGTTCCATGGCCTCGACCGGCGAGAGCGGGTTGAGCACCTTGCGCAGAATCCAGATGCGCTGCAAATCCTCCTTGGGGATGAGCAACTCTTCCTTGCGCGTACCGGAGCGCTGGATGTCGATGGCCGGGAAGACGCGCTTGTCCACCAGCTTGCGGTCGAGGATGATCTCCATGTTGCCGGTGCCCTTGAACTCTTCGAAGATGACTTCGTCCATGCGCGAGCCGGTATCGACCAGCGCGGTCGAGATAATCGTCAGCGACCCGCCCTCTTCGATGTTTCTGGCGGCGCCGAAGAACCTCTTGGGCCGCTGCAAGGCGTTTGAATCCACGCCGCCTGAGAGCACCTTGCCCGAGGGCGGAACGATAGTGTTGTAAGCGCGCGCCAGACGGGTGATGGAATCGAGCAGAATCACCACGTCGCGCTTGTGCTCCACCAGCCGCTTGGCCTTTTCGATGACCATTTCGGCAACCTGCACGTGGCGGGCCGCCGGCTCATCGAACGTGGAACTGATGACTTCGCCCTTGACCGACCTCTGCATGTCGGTGACTTCCTCGGGGCGCTCGTCGATCAGCAGCACAATCAGCACCACCTCGGGGTGGTTGGTGGAGATGGAGTTGGCGAGCGACTGCAAGAGCATGGTCTTGCCGGTGCGCGGCGGGGCGACGATGAGGCCGCGCTGGCCCTTGCCGATGGGCGTCAACAGGTCCATCACCCGGCCGCTGATGCCCTCCCGCACCGTCTCCAGCTTGATGCGTTCCTGGGGATAGAGCGGGGTCAGGTTGTCGAAGAGAATCTTGTTGCGCGTCTCCTCGGGCGACTCGAAGTTGATGGCCTCGATCTTGACCAGGGCAAAGTATTTCTCGCCCTCGTGCGGCGGACGGACGTTGCCGCTGATCGAGTCGCCGGTCTTCAGGTCGAATTTGCGAATCTGCGACGGGGAGACGTAGATGTCGTCCGGGCCGGGCAGATAGTTGTAGTCGGGCGAGCGCAGGAAGCCGTAGCCGTCGGGCAAAATCTCCAGCACGCCCTCGGCAAAGATGTGGCCTTCTTTTTCACTTTGCGCCTGGAGGATCTTGAAGATCAGATCCTGCTTGCGAAGGCCGCTGGTGCCCTGGATCTCCAGGGTGCGCGCGATGCGGCTCAGTTCTGTGATGTTTTTCTCTTTTAGTTCCGCGATGGTCATTTTCACCTGCAATAAGGGAGGATTGGGAGTGGGAAGATCCGGAACGGGGAAGTGTTCCGGGGAGAGAACAGGCGGGAGATCAAATCGTACAGCCAGGTGTGCGCCGCGCTTAAACTATCTCCGCAAACCAAGGGTAGCACGGAAGACCGGGAAGCGCGGCCGCCCTCGACGGAAAGCCGCCCAGAAACGCCGCCTGCCTTGCTGAAACCCTTCGGGAGGCGGTCGTCAGGCGGCGCGGCGGGTCTCTACCGGGAAAACCGCGGACGCTACGAGGCGCGACGCGGGGCCGGAAGCGGAGCCGGGATTGACGGTATGGAAGCGGGCAAAGACATCGTTGGCCGTGTCCTGCAGCCGTGTATTCGGCTTGTGCAGCTTGCGGGTTGCCTTGCTCGCCAGTTGACACAACTGGTAGCGGTTGGAGACATGAGAAAGTGCCCCAAAAACCAGATCAGAACGCATTGCGTGTTTCTCCTTCAAAAAAAAGTCTCTGCCCGGCCGGAAATCATCTGGCGCCGGCGGCGCAGCAGGGAAGCCATCGTTCCATGGGCTGCCCTGGAATTTCCACTCCCAAGGTTTAGACGCGCGAGGCGGACGTTCAGTTCAAAATCGTGACGCACCTTCGCACATTGTGGAACAGGCATCATGCCGTATCGGGGATACAGATTTCCGCCTCGGGAACCATCCGCCCTGTATTCCCATTCCGGCAAACAAATTAACGAGCCGGGGCATCAACGGATGAGCCTCGGCTCAAGCAGGATGCGGGAATCCACAGGAGGGCGCACAAATACATTTGAACACTGCCCTTTATGGATGGCATTTCTGAATGTATACCGAGTTTGCTTCCAGGTCAACAGTTTTTTTGAAGGCGGGAAACGGGGGGAACCTGCCCGTGCGACAGTCTGCGCAGTCGGCCGGTCTCCTGTTCTATGATTTTCTGTGTGATGAACCCCCGCATCCTCGCTCCCCCCAATGCCGCTCCCCGCGCTCTCGCTATGCTGCTGGCGCTGGCCTGCGCCGTCCTTCCCGCCGCCGGCGAAAAGAAGCAGCCGCAACTGGAAAAGCCTATGGCGGGCCCACGCGCCACGGCATTGCGCGTGACCTGGCTCTACATTTCGCCCGACACAAGCTCGCAGAAGGTGGACAAGGTGCAGATTGGCCGCGAGATGGTGGTGGCCGAGTCGAGCGGCCCCTGGCTGCGCGTCTACGCCAATACCGACTCGCAGCAGCAGAACGAAAAGGACACCCCCGAATTTGGCGGCGACGAGATCACGCCGCCCATCTCCGGCTGGATGGAGGCCAAAGGAGTGGTCGTCGAGACCACCCCCGGTGGAGATCTGGTGCTGATGGGCGAGGCGGCGAATCAGGAGTCGCTGGCCAGCGACCCGCGCGGCCCCGTCAACGCCTCGCAGAGCGCGAGGCTGCTCTACCGGCGGCTTTTTGAAATGTTCCCCCACTCGCCGCTGGCCCCGGAAGCGGCCTGGCGCGCGGCCGACGTCCTGTGGCAGGTGCAGAAGGCCGAAGCCGCATCGAGGCCCTCGGCCAGGGAGCGCGACCCCTACCTGCACGACCAGATGGACGAGGACGAACTGAAGAAGCTCATCAAACTTTATCCGCACACCCGCCAGGCCGATCTGGCCGCCTTCGACCTGATCGACAACCAGCTCTGCGGCGACTGGCAGGGTTCGCCCAAGTGCCCTGAGAAAGAATCGGAAGTTTACGAAAAGTACGCAGCCGAGTACGCCGACGGACCGCGCACGGCGCAGGCTCTCTACCAGGCGGTCTACCGCCAGGCCGTGCTCACCGATATGTTCGCCGCCGACGGCAGTGACGGCAAGAGCGGCGCCGCCCACAGCCACGCCAAAGAGCTGGCCGCGAAGCTGAAAGATAAGTTTCCTCAATCGGATTTCGCGGCGCGAGCCGCGGCGCTCGTGTTCAAATTGGATCAGGGCGTTCCTGTCTACGGCATCGACCGGGAGTGACGAAAACCGGCGCCCCGAGCGGAGCGAAATCGAACGTCCTGCATTGGTTGAAGACTACCCCTCGGAGGCTTCTTGAACGAATATCTTCAGTCTGTTTTGCTGGGCATTGTGGAGGGCTTGACCGAGTTCCTGCCGGTCAGCTCGACGGCGCATCTGCGCATCACCGAAGCGCTGATGAAAATCCCGCTCGACGACGCCTACTGGAAGATGTACACCATTGTCATTCAACTGGGCGCGATTCTGGCTCTGTGCCTGTTGTTCCTCAGCCGCATCGCCGGTTTCCTGCGCACCTTCCCCAACGGCGAGAACGGCGACCGCAACTGGCTCAACCATCCCATCTCGCTGACGCTGATCGCCTTTGCTTTCACTTCGGCGCCCGCGCTTTTGCTGCACAAATGGAGCGAGAAGAACCTGGGCAGCCTCAACGTGATTGCGCTGGCGCTGCTCATCGGCGGTGTCGTGATGTGGATCGTCGATGTGTGGAGCGACCGCCAGGAGGCCCGGACCGCCCACGTCGAGGAGATGACCCTGCCGCAGGCCATCTGGATCGGCCTCTGCCAGACGCTCTCTGCCGTCTTCCCCGGCACCTCGCGCTCCATGTCCACCATCGCCTCCGGCCAGATCGCGGGCATGGACCGGCCCACCGCCCTCGAATTCAGCTTCCTGCTCTCCATTCCCACCATGATCGCCGCCACGGTCTGGGATCTGAAGAAAGAGGTCTTCCCCAGCCATGCGGCCATCGCCGCCGGAAACGCGGCCCATGTGGCGATGACCGGCGAACGCTGGATCGTCCTGCTCATCGGCACCGGCGTCTCCTTCATCGTGGCTCTGGGCGTGGTCGAGTGGTTCCTTCACTGGGTGCGCAAGCACGGGTTCACGATGTTCGCAATCTACCGGATCATTCTCGGCACGGCGCTGTTGATCTGGGGGGCGAAGTATCTCGGGGGCTGAGATCTTTTCGAGATGCTGAATTCCTAATGTAGCGAGATTATCCGTTCGGCGCGCAAAGCGCGAATGTTTTCGCCGAATTGTCTCTGTAAACTCATCCAAGGCCATAGTCTACGAGCGAAGCCTATGAGTCTGCAGACAGGAAGTCACAGTCTGCTAAAGATGCTGGGGACCGGGGTATCGGATTTGATGCCTCGGACTCCCATTTTTAGAATAGAGAATTGAGACTTGTACAACCTGATTTTCCAATCCGAGGCCCCAATCACCCCTCGCCCCACCCTGCGCGGAGAGCTTGTGCGCGGGCTGGCGCTGAAGGCTGGGTTTGCGGAGGCTGGGGTGGTTGTGCTTCCGCATGTGAATCAGGAACGGGACGCGACGCGCTTTGAGGAGTGGGTGGGGGCGGGGCGCGCGGGGACGATGGGCTACCTGAAACGGAGAGAATCGGGGGCCGAGGGCGAGGCGGAGGGCAAACAGGATAAGCGGCTGGTGCGGTCGCGGGTGGGGATTCCGTTTCCGTGGGCGCGATCGGTGGTGGTGTGCTGGACGAACTACAACAGTGGACAGCCGCGGTCGATCGAGCGGGCTGGCGAAGGAGCGGGATGGATTGCGCGCTACGCCTGGTCAAGCAAGGTGGACGAACGCGGCGCGCGGCGGCCTTCCGATTATCACAAGGTGCTGCTCAAGCGGATGAAGGCCGTGGAGGCGCGGCTGCATGAGGAGTTGGGCGCGTTTGAGGCGAGGGCCTTTGTGGACACCGGGCCACTGGTCGAGCGGGCGCTGGCGGAGGCGGCCGGGCTGGGCTGGACGGGGAAGAATACCTGCCTGATTCATCCCAAGCTGGGGTCGTATGGGTTTCTGGCGGTGCTGTTGACTTCGCTCGAAGCAGAGGCCGAGTCGAAGCCGTTGACGGTTCCTGACCGTTGCGGGAGCTGCCGGCGGTGTCTGGATGCTTGCCCGACGGGGGCGCTGATTGCTCCCTACCAGATGGATGCGGCGCAATGCATCTCGTATTTGACCATCGAGCACCACGGGCCAATCGCGCCGGGGTTGATGGAGGGGATGGGAAGGCAGGTGTTTGGCTGCGACATCTGCCAGGACGTTTGCCCATGGAACCGCAAGGCTCCCATCGGCGCGGACCCGGAGCTGGAGGCGCGGCCGGAGCTGGTGAATCCGGCGCTGGAGCGGCTGGCGGCGATGGACGAAGCGGAGTTCGAGAGGCAGTTCAACGGCTCGCCGGTGCGCAGGGCGGGATTTTGGGGGCTGCGGCGCAATGTGGCGATTGCGATGGGAAACAGCGGGATGGGCGGGTTCGTGGCGCGGCTGGAAGAATGGTCCGAGGCTGCGGACGAGGGGCTGCGCTCCGCGGCGCGATGGGCGTTGGAAAGGCTGAAGGACGGTCGATGAGGGCGGGATGGGGCTTGAGGTGCCCAAGAGACTATCCTTAATGAATCGGCTCTTGACGGAGTTGCGCTGCGCGGGTGAGATGAAGCGCGACGGCGCATGGGCGTTAAAGAAGGAGTTGCGAGTGGCGGATATCTCAAATGGCGGTAGCGGCGTAGCGGATGAAAGATCGAGCGGGGTGGTCAGAGCAGCCGATGTGGTGGAACCGGCCCAGAAATCGAAGTGGTACCGCTGGCGCAAGGACGGAACGGCGCTGATCAGCTACCTGCTGGACAGCGAGGTGCATACCTTCGCCTTCAGCGTGGCGGCCAACGCGATCCTGTCGTTCATTCCGTTTATCGTGCTGCTGTACACGCTTTCGCGGTCGGTCTTTCACTCAGAAATGATGGTCACGGTCGTGAACGACATGGTGACCTACTTCCTGCCCTCGAATCAGGGATTTGTAGCCAGCAATTTGGCGCGCGTGGCGACAGCCGCCTCGCGGCATGGCGTACAGGTTTTTTCGCTGATCATGATTCTGGTGGCCTGCACGGGTATCTTTCTGCCTCTGGAGGTTGCGCTGAACCAGGCCTGGGGCGTGACCAAGAGCCGCAACTATCTGCACAACCAAGTGATCGCCTTCGGCCTGGCGATCCTGATGGTGCTGCTGGCGCTGGCGAGCATCCTGCTGAACGCCGTCGAGCAGGGTTTGCTGACGTTCGTGTTCTTTCATCACACGGACAACTTTGTCTTCAAAGGAATCAGCTACGTCTGGCTGGCGGCAACCACCGGCGTGGCCTCGATTCTGTTTTTCTTTTCGATATACTGGCTGCTGCCCAACCGCAAGGTTCCTTGGCGGCCGGTAATGCACTCCGCGGTCTATACCGGAATCATCTGGCTGGCGGCCAAATATATCTTTGTGACCGTGCTGCCGCATCTCGATCTGGAGGCGCTCTATGGGCAGTTTTATGTCTCGGTGGGGCTGCTGTTCTGGGCGTATATCTCGGGGCTGATTCTGTTTGCGGGAGCGCAATTCAGCGTGGCGCGGATGGGGAACTCGCGGAGCTAGGGAACAGGGAATAGAAAGGCCCTGCCCGACTGACTATAGCCTACGCGCGGGATAAAAGGCGTAACAATCGATCTCTGGAGCCAGAAAATGACGAAGCGTCTATCTTTCAGTGATTTCAGGGCGGTTCGAGTAATCCTTGAGCTTGACGATTTTGCGCTTGGTGGCGACAAGCCTGACCCGCCACCTTCAGATCTCATCCCACAGAAGACATGGCACGGCATTATGGACCTTCCCGACGATGTTGCAATCAGGACTTCAGACCATCGTGGACAGGTTCTCGGTGAGGTGTATTGGCTTTGGGGGCGTTGGATCGAGGCAACTGGCGAAGCCGAGGATGCTCTGTTTGTTCCAATGCTAGATGCGAACGACGATCTTCAGGCTTCGCTTTTTGATTCTCTGCATGGCTATTATCGGACGGCGTTCTCAGCTCTCAGAAACGTGATTGAGCTTATGACAATCGGAACATGCGGGGAGCTCACCAGAACCCCGTTGTACGAGGAGTGGCGGAAAGGCTCGACTGAGTTCAAGTTCGGAACTGCCTGCGATCTGCTGTCCAGTGACGCTTCTCTCGTCGCATTCAATGAAGGCTTGAAGGCTAGGGGACACCAGTCGTTATGGGATGCGAGACGAGGGGAGTTGCCGGGAGGATACAGCCGACGTCTGTACAGGAACATGTGCGATTTTGCACATTCTCGCCCTGGTTTCACTGACGGCGATCTTCGGTGTAGCAACGGCCCGATATATGTCTCCAGCGTGTTCTGGGATTGGTACTATGCATATCTCCGAACAACGTCCCTCTGTGCGGTCTTGATGTTTCTCGCTAGACCGAAAGGTGATCGTGTTGCGTTTGCGGACCTCTTCATTGATGATCCTAACGTCCTTCCCCCCGACCTCCTGGCAGCCTTCCAATTAGTTACCTCTTGCTGACAACTGGGTGCCTCATCCTTGGCATATTCAACGAAATGTTGAAAAGCAGGAACCGCGACCAACTTCGGTCCGTACTCGAATCTCAGTTTACGCGTAATCGCCTATGCGTTCATCGAAGAGCGTATTTGTACTGCGAAGTCGCCATAGCGCCGCTGATCCGAGCGCCCAAAGCACGCAATCCGCAAATAGCCGCAGGTGGGCTAGATGTCGAGGTTCTTCACATCGAGGGCGTTGTCTTCGATGAACTTGCGGCGGGCTTCCACGTCTTCGCCCATCAACGTGGTGAAGATGGCCTCACATTCGGCGATGTCTTCCAGCTTGACCTGGAGCAGGGTGCGATGCTCGGGGTCCATGGTGGTCTCCCAGAGCTGCGTGGAGGTCATCTCGCCGAGGCCTTTGTAGCGCTGCACTTCATAACCTTTCTTCCCTTGTTCGACGATGTAGGTGAAGAGCTCGCGGGCGGTCTGCTTCTCGACCGGCTCCAACGGGACGCGAGCGGCGCGGCGCGGTTGCTTTGCCTCGGCTTTTGCTTCAGCCCCTTCGGCTTCGACGGTTTCGTCGTCTTCGCCTGCCTGGGCGGGGTTGGGCTCGGCGGCCTTGACGGCGTATTCGATGAGGAAGGGCGGCTCGAGAAACTCCTTGATGAGCGTGTATTTGGCCATCATCTGGCGGAACTCGGGGCTGGAGGCGAGCATCCAGTCGATGCGGCGCTCAGCGCCCTGGGCATCGGTGAAGACGATCGACCAGGTGTGGTGCTCCTCTTCTTCTGTCGGCTTGGCGAGAGCCTTGAACTGAAACTCATCGGCCAGTTCGGCGAGCTGGCCATGCAGCAGGGCGAGCTTGGGGGGAACGTCGCTCTCGGACTTGGAGGCGAAATCGGCGCGGTGGACGAGCTCGGCGCGGGCCAGCAGCTCGGTGAGCTTTTCGTTGCGGATGCGCTTGTCGACCTTCTCGACGAAGTCGAGGTACTCGTTGAGGGTGCCCATGAAGCGGGTGAGGCCGGCGCCCTCAATGCGGCTGGCGGCTTCGCCGTGGCGGACGATCATGCCCTCGGAGGCGCGGTTGACCATAACGCGGACAAACTCGCGCTCGTCCTTGATGTACTCCTCGCGGCGGCCTTTCTTGATCTTGAAGAGCGGCGGCTGCGCGATGTAGATGTTGTCGCGCTTGATCAGCTCGGTCATGTGGCGGAAGAAGAAGGTCAGCAGCAGCGTGCGGATATGCGAGCCGTCAACGTCGGCGTCGGTCATCAGAATGATCTTGCCGTAGCGGATCTTGGTGGCGTTGAAGTCGTCTTTGCCGATGCCGCAGCCGAGGGCGGTTATCATGGCGCGGATTTCCTCGTGGCCGAGCATCTTGTCGTAGCGGGCCTTTTCGACGTTGAGGATTTTGCCCTTGAGGGGCAGGATGGCCTGGAAGCGGCGGTCGCGGCCCTGCTTGGCGGTGCCGCCGGCGCTCTCGCCCTCGACGAGGTAGAGTTCGCAGCGGTCGGGGTTGCGCTCGGAGCAGTCGGCCAGCTTGCCGGGCAGGCCGCCGCCGTCGAGCGCGCCTTTGCGGCGGGTGAGGTCGCGGGCCTTGCGGGCGGCTTCGCGGGCGCGCGAGGCTTCAATGGCCTTATTGATGATGCGCTTGGCGATGGGCGGGTTTTGCTCGAGAAACATGCCGAGGCGCTCGTTGACGAAGGCCTGCACGGTGCCCGCGATGTCGGAGTTGAGCTTGCCCTTGGTCTGGCCCTCGAACTGCGGCTGCGAGAGCTTGACGCTGACCACGGCCACGAGTCCCTCGCGGACGTCGTCCCCGCTGAGGTTTTCCTTCATGTCTTTGAAGAGGCCGAGCGACTGTCCGATGGCGTTGATGGTGCGGGTAAGAGATGTCCGGAAGCCGGAGAGATGCGAGCCGCCGTCCACTGTGTTGATGTTGTTGGCGAAGCTGAAGACGGTCTCCGAGTAGCTGTCGTTGTATTGGAGGGCGATCTCGATCTCGACGTTGTCGCGCATCGCCTCCATCATGATCGGCTTGTCGTGCAGCACAACCTTGCCGCGGTTGAGGTGCTTGACGAATTCGGCAATGCCGCCGGCGTACTTGAATTCGGCGCGGCGGGCTTCGCCGGTCTTGGGGTCGGCGGTGCGTTCGTCGGTAAGGGTGATCTCGAGGCCCTTGTTGAGGAAGGCCATCTCGCGCAATCTCTGGGCCAAGGTGTCGTAGTTGAACTCGGTGGTGGTGAAGATCGTCTTGTCGGGCAAAAAATGGACCTTGGTCCCGCGCCGCTTGCTGGTGCCGGCCTGGCGCAGTTCGCCGACCGGATCGCCGCAACTGAAGTCCATCTCCCAGGTGTGGCCATCGCGCCAGATCTCGACGTTGAACTCCTGCGAGAGCGCGTTGACGCAACTGACGCCGACGCCGTGAAGGCCGCCGGAGACCTTATAGGTGGAGGCGTCGAACTTGCCGCCGGCGTGGAGCTTGGTGAGCACCACCTGCACGGCCGGCATCATCTTGCCGTTGGACAAGGGCATCATGTCGACCGGAATGCCGCGGCCGTCGTCGACTACGGTGATGGAATTATCCACGTGGATGACGACTTCGATTTTTTTGCAATAGCCGGCCAGCGCCTCGTCCACGGAGTTATCGACGACCTCGTAGACCAGGTGGTGCAAGCCCATCTCGCCAGTTGAGCCAATGTACATGGCCGGCCGTAGGCGCACCGCCTCGAGGCCTTCAAGGACCTTGATGTTCTCGCCGGTATAGCTGCCGTTGTCGCCGTTGTCGTCGGGGAGCGGGTTGGTGCCTACTAGAGGATCAGTCGCCATAGATTTACCTTCGTCGAAACTTCGCTTTCTGCTCCACCGGACCGCGGGAATCGGGGTGCGGTTCGGCGCCGGGCAGCAAGATCCAGCGCATTTTCGGAAATGCCATAACCAATTGAAAGACAGGGGCTTTCAAGCGAAGTTTCCTGGCTTTATTTTACCATGCCGGGAGGGCGGAAAGAGTTGAGATGAGGGGTGGAAAAGACGGGTGATCGGGGCAGATTTTGAGGAAATCCCTCCTCGATAAACGTTACGTTAGTAACTGTCAAAATTACATCTATTTATCTTTATGACTTGACTGGACTTACTTTGAAGTATCGTCTACTATTTAAGAGTACAGAAGGTGCGCCTTCTGTCGATAAAATTCACCAGAGGTTACCGACCATGAAACTTTCGATTCGCATCTTCGTTCTGTCCGTTGTCGTTGCCGCCACCGCCGCCGCCGCCACCACACCCAAGACCGCCTCCACCGTTGTTTCGAGCCGCCAGTCTGCCACGAGTTTCTTTCCCCTGCCGACCTGCGGTGACCAGCCGCCCACGTGGCCCTGCAACTAAGGCGACGGTACTAAAGTGTGCCATTTTAGGACTACTCCGCTTTTATTGTTGAGCGGGGGCGGATTTCGCGCTATTCTGGGAATGATCTCAGAATGGCGAAAGGTTTGTATATGTCCTCACAGACCACGATGCTCTTGATGGGCGGGGCGGAATTTGCTCTTTGGACCGTCTTTGGCTTCCTTTTCCTGGCGAAGAGGATGTACCACCGGTACCCTGCGATGGGCGCCTACCTGGGATTGCGGATTGCCGCGGCTCCGGTGCTGCTTTACTTTTATCTCGGCCAAACGCAGCATTGGTTCAATGGGTTGGGCTTCCAGTATTATTTTTTCGCCTATTTTGGCGTGTACATCGCCAGCGCGGTGATGCTCTATTTTGTTTGTGTTGAAGTCTTCTATTCCGCCCTTTCGGCTTTTGCGGGGATCCAGAAGCTTGGAACCGTTGCGTTTCGCTGGGCCGCTCTCATCTCAGTCATCGTCAGCCTATCCACGATCTCTTTTACGCATCTAAGAGTCCAGCTTATCGCCGATGTCTCCTACAGGTTGATGCGGTCGGTCAGCATCCTGGAACTCTGCCTGCTGGGTTTCCTCTGCATTAGCATGAATGCGCTGCGGCTCTCGATTCGCGACATGGCCTTTGGCATTGCTCTTGGCTTTGGCCTGCTGTCAGCCAGCGATTTCATTCTGTCTTCCTTTGTCTCGAAGAACACGAGGATGACCGATCCGGTGCAATTCGTTTCGGAGGGTCTCATTCTCGCCACCCTGGGCATGTGGGTTGCCTATTGCGCGTTGCCGGAGCCGGCGCGCGCGCCGGTGCTGATGCCGGCCAACTCCATTCTCTTTCGCTGGAATGAGATTGCCTCCGCTCTGGGACACACCGGGACGCAGGTCGCCGTGCAGCAGCCAGCCAGTGGCTTCTTTTTGACCGATGTCGAGAGAGCGGTGGAGAAGGTGCTCACGCAGAACCTGAATCGCCGCGAGTCGGAGACGTAGAAGCAGGTAGTAGGGAATAGGGAATAGAAAAGCAGGAAAGGGCCACGGCGATGCCGTGGCCTTTTTGCGTGAGACCGAGTCGAAGCTACTCGGCTGCGATCGGTTCAATCGAGGCGAAGCGGCCGCGGTTGCCGTGGTCGCTGAACTTCACCCGCCCGGTGACCTTGGCGAAGAGCGTATCGTCTGAGCCGATGCCGACGTTGACGCCCGGCTTGATGCGGGTGCCACGCTGGCGCATGATGATCGAGCCGCCGGTAATCAGCTCGCCGCCAAAGGCCTTGACGCCCAGCCGCTGCGCATTGGAATCGCGTCCGTTTGTGGAGCTGCCTCCACCCTTTTTATGTGCCATTGCCGAATCCCCTATTCCAGCTTTCAGCTATCAGCTTTCAGCCTTCGGTTGTGCCCGCTTGGGGCAATGCTCTTCGTTCCCGTGATGGACAAGCTGAAAGCCGAAGGCTGACAGCTCCGTCCTGCTAGGCGGCGGTGTAGGTCACGCCGTCGGCCTCGATGGCCTTGATGCGCACCTCGGTAAAGTTCTGCCGATGCCCCTGCAGCTTCTTGTACTGCTTCTTGCGTTTCAGGTGGAAGACCAGGATCTTCTCTCCGCGGCCCTGGCCCATCACTTCGGCGATCACCTTTGCGACGGCCGGCTTGGTCACGGTTCCCGGATCGTCCGAGATGGCCAAAACGTCGCTGAACTCGACAAAATGAGAGTCGGACTCCACGCTTTCAATCTTCAAAACGTCGCCAGGCGCGACCCGATATTGCTTGCCACCAGTGCGAATAACCGCGTACATAAATCCTCCAGCGCAACTCCGGCTCGACCGGTGCGCGCGTCAAAAAAGTAGCTCGGGCGGAAACTTCCGTGCCGCGGTACGCTCAAGCCCTGCGATGTTCGGGCGAGCGTCTGGCTCCACGGCCACAGGCAGGAATCGCCAAACTAGAATAGTGTACCGGGTTTGCGGGGCGGAGGTCAATCCGCGCTGGACGAGGTACATTCCGTGCTTGCCGGTCACAAGCGGCGCGGACCCGGCAGCGTACGTCCCCAACGCTGACCCGCCTGCTGAATGAGGAAGACAGCCAGCAGGGTAATCAGCGGCTCCAGAGGGTGGCGGAAGCGGGCGTGCGCGGTGGTGATGTAATAAACCGCCGGCAGCAGCAGGAAGGCCGCGGCAAACAGGCCCGCGCCCGGAACGCGCCGCTTGAGAGCCAGCGCCAGTCCGAGCAGCCCGGCCAGTGAGGTGAAGCGGTAGTTCAGCCCCCGGCCGAAGCTGGCCAGCGGGCTGATGTCGGCGTTCGGAACGCCGAACCAGAAAAAGTAAATGCGCGCCAGGCAAAGCCGGGCAAAGCGGGGCGGATCGGCATGAATGGCTTGTTTGGCCAGATCGCCTCGCCAAGCGGTATAGCGCAGTTCGCCCATCTGCCGGTAGAGCTCGAATTGCTTCGGATTCTTTGTGGGGTGGTCATAGAGCATGAGAACCCCGGTCGCCCCAGGGCCGTTGCCCAGGTAAAGTTCCGCCCCAAAATTCGTCCTGAAGGGCACGAACTGATGAAAGACCTGCTGGTTTCTCCAGCTCCATGGGGCAATTACGGCGACAAAAAGCAGCCCGGCGGCAATCGCCTTGGGCAGGTGCGTGAGCCAGGCTTTGCCGCTGCGCGCGAGCATCCAGACGCCGCAAACCGGCAAAAAGAGCAGCAGCCCAGGATTGGAGAGCCCGATCAGTCCCCAGACAAGGCCAAAGCCGAGCCAGCGGGTCCATGTGGGGCCGTCGGCCGCAAGAGGGCAAGACGCGCCGCCGGCGGTGGCCCTTACGCAAGCAACCCGCAGAGCAATCACCAGCGCCAGTTGGAAGAGGAACGCGGTCAGCGTCGTCTCCCACATCCACTTCACGCAATACTGCATCGCGGCCGGATAGAGCGCCCAGAGCCATGCCGACCAGCGCGCTGTGCGCGGGCCAAAGCAGCGTTCGCCCGTCTCCCAGATCAAGGGGATCGTCAGCGCGTTGAGCAGGCTGTCAAAGACAAGAATCGCCCATGCCGAGAGCGTGGAATAGACCCCGAAGACCTTGAAGATGCCGCATAGGACGAGCGGAAAGAGCGGCGTGACCCAGGCGGTCGGCCCGGAGGGGCCAAGAAACGGATCGGAGTAGCCGCGGCCTGTGGCCAGCGCGCGGGCGATGCGGCCCATCTCCGCGCCAAAGTGGAAGTGGTCCATATCGGGATTCAGCCTGTAGTAGCGGCCCAGGGCGATGACCGCGAGGCGCACCGCCAGCGCCAGCCAGCAGATGCGCCACGGGCCCCACGATCCGGCGGCCGCGGCAAACCGCGCGAGGCGGGTTTGCGCCGCGTGTTCTGGTGCGGGGCGCGTTGAGGGCTCGGTCATGGAATCCAATCGAATCGGCGCGGGAAACCCGCTTGCGTCGCGCACATTGTTGTCGGGCGTGCCGGTTTCGCCTCCATCATAGCAGCGCGCGGGAAGGCGTTCGATTCGGTCACTCGAAGGGCAGGTGGCCCCGGTCTCATGCAGCATTTTATCCAGTTGAGGGTGCCCCCGGTCCCCAAAAGCGCTTTTGGGGACCGGGGAGGAGAAGCCTAACTGCCGGTAGCGCTTCCACTCGGGCAGTTGCCAACCTCTTTAGCGGGCTGTCCACTCGGATTTGATCTCTACGATTCCGCGCATACCAGTCTGAGAGTGGCGCAGAGTACGCGAAGGATGGGACACCCAGATATCGGAGCCAAGGCTGGGGAACCCGTCGGATTCTCAGTGCCCTCAAGGCTGCGAATGGTCGTTGCGCTGGCTGGTCTGAGGCCCCACGCAAAGCCTGCCTTGAACAAAGTCGAAAGATGTTTGCAGATAATTAACTCCCGTTGGCGGACAATAAAAATAGTCATCAGAGCAGGGCCTTACTGACCCCTGATCTCTTACCACTGAAAAGGAGCTTCCATGCGCAACATTACCGTAGCCGTTCCCGACGATGTCTATACCCGTGCGCGGGTCTGGGCAGCCCAGCGCGACATCTCGGTCTCCGCCGTCGTCAAGTATCTCCTCGACACCCTCCCCGGTATCCAGCGCGCCGGCAAAGCCTTCCCAACCAAAGACTTAAGACAAGCCGGCGCCGCCCCAGCCGCCAACAGCTAACGCCGCGGGCGTTTTTTTCATGTTTTTGCCGGTGAATATGTGGATCTACCTTTAACCAATTCAAAATAAAAGACTTGCAAGAGACCCTCTCACGGATTCACGCAATCGGTGAATTCGCGAATCGGTGGAGCAGTCGATAAAGTATTGAAAATAAACATCTTCCACCTCACAGTTTCACGGTCCACAGAAACGGTGAAACCGTGCCACTGTGAAATCTTCGGCCCGCAGCCCTGCGCCTCGCTCCGCGCCCCTAAGTCAGTACCGGCAGCGTCGGCATCTCGCCCAGCGCCTTGGCTTCGGCCACCACCGCGTCGAGCTGCGAGAGAACTTCGTCCACCGTCATGGTGCATATTTCCCGCCGCGAATCGTAGCCCTCTTCGACCGATTGCTTCAGGAACCGGCCCGCGATCTGCGCGGCGAGTTGGTCGGTGATCACCTTTCCGGTCAACTGCTTCTGCCGGCCCCATGCCTCCAGCGGCAGAGCTACCCACAGCGCCCGTCCGTTCACGTCAAAGCGAACGTCCACGGCGTCTGCGTGGCGCGTCGCGATGGCCACGAGAGTGCCTTTCCAGCGGCAGTGCAGCTCTTCCCCGCTCCACCGGTCCGTTACGCTAAAGTCTTCATACATGCTGTTAGCCTATCGTCCCCGCTGCCCCGACGGCAAGCCCGGACGGCAAGCCCGGTGGACGCCCCTGTCTGTGCGCTGATAGACTAACTGGGTTGCCGTTGCGGACCCTCACCCGAAGCGGTCCGCCTGGCAAGTCGAGAGAAGAAGGACAAAAAGACAACCCGTGGACACTAGAACCCGTCAATCCCTGAAAAAGGACAAGTTTGCCCAGGCCACCGCTACCAGCATGAGCTGGCTCAGCGGTCATCGTTCCGGCGTTCTGCGCTGGGTTGTCGTTGGAGTTGCCGTTGTTGCGGCGGGCGCGGCCGCGCTGGTGTACTCGAGTTGGCGCTCGACTAAGGCAGACGCGGCTCTGGGAGCGGCTCTGGACATCTACAATGCGCAATTGGCTCAGCCCGGCGCGCCGCCTGTCAGCGGAGTGTACACGACAGCCGCAGATCGAACGAAGGCCGCGAATCAGAAGTTTGCCGCGGTAGCCCAGCAGTATGGCTGGCTGGCCGAGGGCGCCAAGGCCCATTATTTTGCCGGTGTCACCTATGAAGAACTGGGGCAAAACGGCCCGTCTGAGACCGAGTTGAAGGCGGCGGCGGGGAGCTGGGACCGGAACCTCTCGAACCTGGCCAAGCTGGCGTTGGCCGGCCTCTACCAGCAGACGAACCGCTCCTCTCAGGCGATCGACCTCTACAACGCGCTGGCGGCCAAGCCCTCGGATACGGTGTCAACGGCCGTGGCGCAACTGGATCTGGCGGACCTGTATGCCGCATCCGGCGATCAGGGCAAGGCGAAAGATTTGTGGGCCAAAGTGAAGGACGCCGACAAGGACGGCCCCGCCGGCTCGATTGCCGCAGGGAAGCTGGCCGGCAAGCAGTAGGAACGAAACAAGGTTGCAAAGGCTCGCGGGGCTTAAAGCTCCGCGAGTTTTTTTGCCCGGCGCGCGGGAAGGCCGGCCTCCGAGCATTTTGCCCGGCCCATGCGTCTGGTGGACTATGAGCGCCGTCCAGGCAGTATTCTCAGGTTGGATGGAGATCGCAGACAAGGCTGTGCACGACGAAACTCGCCAGCACGCGGAACGCTTGTGCGCCGAAGAGGAGGCGCTTGCGGCTCTGGTGAGCCAGTACGCCGGAACCCTCTACCGGGTGGCGTACTCCGTGGTGCGCAATGCCTCCGATGCGGAAGACGCCGTGCAAGAGGCGTTTCTGCGGGTGCTGCGCCACCGCGACACGCTCAACGAGGTGCGCGACCAGCGAGTGTGGCTGATCCGCATTGTGTGGAATATCGTGCTGGACCGCAAGCGCCGCTCGAAGACCAGGCCGGAGACAGACGACGTCTCCGAACTGGCGCGGGTGCTGCCAGCCGGCGGCCTCAGCGCCGAGGAGCGCGCCGCCGCCGCCCAACATCACGCGCATGTGCTGGCCTGCGTGGAGCAGTTGCCCGCCAAGGAGCGCCAGGTGCTGATGCTTTCGGCCTTCGAGGAGTTGACCAGCGTGGAGATCGCCTCGGTGGTGGGAATCACGGAATCCAGTGTGCGATCCCGTCTCTTTCGCGCGCGCAACCTGATGGCCGGCCTGCTGAATCACCCAAGGAGTTTGCGATGAATCCATCAACTCAGGACAAATTCGATAGCAGCTGCTCTTCCAGCGGTTTCGAGGAGACGCTTCGGCTGGTCGCCAGCCTTTCAGCGCCCGAGGGGCTTGAGGAGCGGGTCGAAGTGACACTCCGGGCCGAGTTGCGGGCAGCGCCTCGCGCGGTTTACGGCAGGGCGCGGATTTTGCACTGGCCCGCGGCGCTGCGGTTGGACCATGCCTGGGTTCGGAGTTCTCTGGCGCGGGCGGCGGCTGCGGCGGCGATTGCCGCCGTGGTGATCGGCGGAGGTTGGGGCGTCTACTCGCGCGTCGAGACGAGCCAGCCGGCTAGCTTTGTTGCCCCGCTGCACACAGTGCCTCCGGGCGGATTCTCAAGCGCCGGAGCCATGCGGACCCCGCAGACGCTCGACGGCCCGCTGGTGGCGCATCCGGCGGCGGCAACGAGCAAGGCCGCCCCGAAAACTCCCGCGCAGGCGCAGCTTCTTCGCGTCAGGCCCGCGGCTGCAAAGAAGGCTGTCGCTAAGCCCGCCGCAGCTTCTGGTTCTCAACAGAAAGGCGCGCCGATTATCCCGTAAGGAGGTTGCGGCCTGACCGGGGACTGCTGCGACTACGGTTCTGATAGGCCTTTTGCAATCGCGAAGGCGTCCCAGGAATCGCAAATGAGCTGGACCACCGCATCGGAATCGCTGCTGGAGCCGGGCGCGCCAGGGCCCGCCCGAAACCGGTTGCGGGTTTTTGATTCTGAGAGCAGTGAATCCATCAATTGCCCCACGGTCTTTCCGCTGCCGGGAACGAGAACCCCCGGCGCTATCTCGTTGAAAGGCGCCAGCACGAAGGCCCGCTCCGCCAATCGAGGATGAGGAATCTCCAGTCCCGGCTCGCGGACTTCGAGATCTCCGAGGAGCAGAATGTCCAGGTCAAGGGTGCGCGGCCCGTTTGCAAACCCGGCCGCCCGCTTGCGCCCAAACTCCCGCTCGACGGACAGCAATCCGTCCAGCAACTCGCGCGGCGGCAACTCCGTCTCCAGCGCCACAACCGCGTTCGCAAAGCGCGGCTGATCGGCAAACCCCACTGGCGCGGTCGAATAGAGCGACGACCGGCAAGCCACCCGCCCCAGCGATTCCAGCCGCAGCGCCGCCGCGGCCAGCGTAACCTCCGGTCCGCCAGCCCAACTGGCCAGATTTCCGCCCATGCCGATGTAGGCCGTCCGCATAGGTTCCAGACTATCGCGATTGGCGGCGCGTTGTTTCATTGTGGTCCCGGTTGAATCTCTCGTTTGTGTTGAGCTGCCCAGGGCGAACGAATATCAATTGGCTCGCGGCAAATCAAGGTTGCTGCTTCCCAGGCTGGGGAAAATGTCAAGACAGCGGATGAGATCAGCAGAAGGCGCTTGCTGAAAAACGCAAAGAAGCTCCTTTTGGGAGAAAGCCCGGATTTTTCCGGTGATTTTCAGAGGTCAAATCTCATGATGTGGGAGATTTTTCGATGAAAACTTTTCCACAGACGTTGATTTCAAACGGGTTAAAAATGATCTGCAAGGTTTTAGGAAATATTTATACCCCAGGGGGGTATAGGGGGGGGAGGGGTACCCCTTTTTAGGAGAAGAAACAGAGAAAAAGCACCCAGAAAATAACCCGTAACCAAGGACCGGGATTGCGCGCATTGGAGATTAGAGTTGGTCATAGGAGTCTCATTTTTGCTGCTGTTTTATATTGTGCGCGTCAAGAGGGAAATTATCTGCAAACCCCGCGCCCCCGCAGTGGGTATCCGCGCCGCATTTCGCTCGCAGGGGTTTCTTGCCTTGATTGTCCGCCGAAGCCTGGAGATCCCTTGCCCTTCAGAGGATTGAAATGCGTCGCTCCTCATGGAGCACCTAAGTTTCATAGGCGGATCAAGAGTGGGAGCCGCCCGTTGACGTTCGTGGTTTCCCATGTACGAAAATCGGGAAATGGGGGCACACGGCAGCCCACGGCGTGAGCGCTCAACAGGGGCGTGTGGCCGGCCTGGAAGGGCGTGATGTAATACTGGTTGGAGAATTTCGCGCCGAAGGCCGAGGCGATCGAAGCGGCGGTGGAGAACTGCCCCGGACTGACCGTCTCGCTATAACTGTTGCCGGCGCTGTCCGTGAAGGAGATCGTCAGCGCGCCGGTATCCCAGACGCCGCCAACCTGCGTCTCCGCGCCGGTGACGGTGAGCGCCGTATCCGCTGCCAGCGCGCGCCCGCCCAGCCCCAGCAAAACCGCCAGCAGCAGTCCCAACAGCACTATCGGTTTCCGAGACGCGCCCTTCATTCCGTTCTCCCTCAAGGATGCGGTGCTGTTGCCCTATGCCGGATGCTGCTTTTCCTCTGTTCTGCTGCGCAGAGGATGCTGTTGAGGTTCGTGGCATCCCCAGGCCCGAAAATCCGGATACTTCGGCTTCGCTCAATAGAGGCTCTGGGGGCACATGCTTGAGTTATTCGCCGTTATGGAATCTGGGCCGCCTGTCGTCCTCCTGACACTCGACGACGATATTTAAGGTACCAAGCGCCGAGCGAAATCGTCCCATACAGCACAAGCAATAATAACGTTGCAAATGTGATGACTTCGTCCAGTCCTAGTCCTCCACACCACATCAAATACCACTCTAACACCATCACTAACGAGACGATAAAGGCTGAGCCTCGTACCGAACTGCGACCTATGAGTGTGAGTATCAATCCAGCAATAGCTGAACAACTGCTTACGATATAGTAAATATCTAAGGCGGCCCCGTGGGCAAGGAGCTTCTTTTCGGCCGTATAATAAATGTAAAACCATGTAAAGAGTAACGCAGAAAAGGTTCCAGCTAAAATCCCAACGCTCCCAAGCCAATCTCGTACGCTGAATACAGTTGACTTAATCGTTCGTATCCACCTTACAAGCATCCAAATCACAATGGCCGCATAAGCATCCATGATCTGCGGCTTGAACTCAGTTACCACATAAAGAAATCTGAAAAAAGATCTCATCTTCATTCTCCTCGGTCTAGCTACTTTGCTGGAAAAAGCTCGGGGTCATGATCAGGGTCAGGTGCGTAAACAGAAATGTAATCAATAACGCCTCTTACAGAAAGCGTAAAAAACGGCTTAGGTCCATCATATTGCCGACTCAACGCAGCTAACGGGTATTTACTCGCACAATAATCCTTCACACCAAGACTCTGTGCATCTCTTGCATTATTGGCATCATCTATAGCCTGCACTGGATTGATTCCCTCTTTCACTTCCTCCCCTGTTACCGGCGTTATAGGCGGGTAGCCCTGGTCTCATGCAGCATTTTATCCAGTTGAGGGTGCCCCCGGTCCCTCGCCTTCGGGGACCGGGGAGGAGAAGCCTAATTGCCGATAGCGCATCCACTCGGGCAGTTGCCAACCTCTTTCGCGGGCTGTCCATTCGGATTCGATCTC
>Ga0187847_10000736_pt1 | contig 33617 bp, 25 predicted proteins | sample June2016WEW_4_10_FD_132458 | JGI IMG/M metagenome (GOLD analysis project Ga0187847, IMG submission 132458) | Peatland microbial communities from SPRUCE experiment site at the Marcell Experimental Forest, Minnesota, USA - June2016WEW_4_10 | ecosystem: Environmental > Terrestrial > Soil >...
TATCGTTCCGTAGCGGCTGCGATTCGAAAGCACTCAACACTTGCGTTGCCGTCTTCGTGTCGCCAATGCGAGTGAGAGATGCGGCCCAGGCATAGCCGGTTTCACTGTCCTGCATGCCGCGCTCTCCGAGTGGGGCAAAGGTTTGCGCTGCTTGAGCAAATTGATCGGTTGCGAAGTAGGAAACGCCGAGCATGGCACGAAGCACGGGCGAATCGCTGTTGTGCGTCAATGCCCGGGAGAGACCGCGGACCGCTTCCGAATATTCTCTTGCGCGGAAGGCGCATTGACCGAGGTTCTTCTCCAGACCTGGAAGGGAGGCATCCCACAACTCTGCTTTCTGATAGTTGCTGAGGGCCAGAGAATATGCACCTTGCATTGCCTGCGATGTTGCGAGGTCGTTGAATGCGAGCGCCAGCACTGATCGAAGCGCTTTTTCGCTCGTCGACGCAGCAGCGCGCTCCTGAGAAGACATCGTGCTTTGCGCGAAGAGATCGGCGCCGCTCTGCACTCCAGGTGCGGACTGGTCTTCCTGTTGACGACTCAGGGGCATCACGGCAGCGGCAGCGCCCGCCCCACCGGCGAGCATGATGGCGGAGACGCTCTGCTGACTTTCTACCATTGTCTTGTTTTGTAATTCGCGCGCTTTGGCTGCGAATGCGTCGCTTTCCGCTGTTCGCCCGCTTCGGGCGAGGATCCTCGCAAGATCCACATAGGCCCTGCGTATCTGGTAGTTGGAGCGAGCTTCATCGCTGCCGGTGAGCTCGACCGCTTTGCGCAACATTTCTTCAGCGCGATCCATCTTCTCTTCGGAGAAGGCATTCAAACCCAAATAGAGAAATGGCTCGGGGGCCGAGAGATTGATCTTGGAAGCGGCCAGCAGATACTTGTTCGACTCTTCATACTGCCGCTGGCCTGAGGCGATGAACCCAAGCATGTAGTTAGCAAGGTAGTCGCGTGGGAAGAATTCGACTTCCTTCTTTAACTCTGCTACAGCATCCGGAGTAGGTTTCCACTCGTTCATCGAGAGCTGCGCAAGGCCGAGGAAGTAGTGGGCATGCGGAGTTCGCGGATCGAGCGCCACGGCGCGCTGGAATTCTCGAACAGCAGAGGACATGTCGCCGGCATCCCGATAGGCGCGGCCGAACAGGACATGCAGCGAGCCGCCATCGCCGAAACTCTTCTTCATCTGATCAAAGACGGCTTCAGCTTTAGTCTTTTCATCCGGTTTCCCGGTGTTGAGCAATGTGATGGCGAGAGAGTACAGGTTCTCGACCGTGGGCTGTGCGTTCGCCAGACGCGAAATGGGGTCGACCGCGGCGTCGTAATCCCCTTTTTGTATGAGGGTGTTCCCCAACACCTGGTTGCAGCGCGCGTTGTCCGGGACCGAGGCACAAGCTCTTCGAGCGTCCTTGATTGCATCGTCGATCTCGCGTGCCTCAAGCTCGGCGATGGCAAGGTCGATGCGCGTGTCGGGGAGATTCTCGTAATTGAGTGAATCGTTGTAAAGGATAATGGCCTGCGAATAATCTGAGGCAACCAGGTGCAAGTGCGCCAACTCACGAAATACGAGCGCAATCAGGAGTTCGTTGGCGCGAGCGATGGCCGCTTTATCGTGGGAATCGCGTGCATCCGCTGCTGCTTTCAATCTCCTGGCAAGCTCTTCCTGCGATTGGTTCGCGGGTTCGGCTGCCTTCTGTGGCTGTGAGGGTGACGCGGACCCGGAAACTGGTGGAAGGCCTAGCAGAAACAAGAATACGAACACGAAGGTGCAGGCGTCCATTCGTCTCTGTTTAATTTGCCGGGGAACGCTTCCTGCATAAGGTTTCATCGGAATATTACATTCTATCGATTTGGAGACTATGAGGCGGGGCTGGAGGTTACCAAGCTCCGCCTCTTAGGTGTGGTTCGAACCAGCCGCCGGTTAGCCAGCAGTTCTGGTACCCGATGAGTTCCGGCGCGGCGAAGCTGAAATCGTGATTGCTTCGCCGTGCCGTGTTGTCATGGTTTGAGCCTGCCAATCTAGAACGTCAATTTGAGACTGTACTGCAAAGTGCGCCCTTCATTGAGGTTCTCAGCGCCTGCCTGCGCGAAGCCAGTAGGCGTGTTGCCGCCGGTGATGATGTTATTGGTCGGGCTGCAAACCGATCCGCTGCTCGCAGTTGCCCCTCCGCAGTAGACGCCGCTCGAAGCCGTATATCCGATGGCTTCGAGGCTGCTACTGTTGAAATTCGGATGATTGAAGAAGTCGAAGAAATCCATAGCGCACTTGACCCTCAACTTCTCCTTGATCATCCAGTTCTTGGCCAACTGTCCGTCCACGTTGGTGTTGGGCGCACCCGTGCAAGTGCCACGGGATGCGAGATTGCTGGGGAAGGTACCGATCTGATACCCAACCAGGGTGAAGTGGCTCCAGTTGAGCAGATTGGGACCGTTCTTTCCGGCGCTGCAGCCGATGTTTGTAACCAGAGGCCGCTGATTGCTGGTGTAGCCGGTTCCGACAAGCGAGTTCAGAGTGCCGGTTACGCCATTCACGGTTGCCGCGCTGGCGCCTGAGGAGAAGACACTGAACGAGCTGCCTTCAGCCATAATGAAGATGCTGTTGAGTTCCCATCCTCCAGCAGTTTGTTGCACCAATTGGTTGTATTTGGCCAGCTTCGGCAGGAAAAACACCTCATTCGCCACGAAGATGTTTGGACGATTGATGTTGGTGTTGCCTTTGTCCAGGCCCGGGTTGTATTGATTCGTTATCGCTTCCTGATTAACGCTGCCCGACGAATTGTCCAGTTCGACGTCACCAATCGAATGGGACCACGTGTAGGCAGCCTGGAAGGTTGAGTACGCTCCGGTTTGGGCCCGGAACAATGCCTGCAGCGAGTGGTAGGAAGCGTGTCCACCGCGAGCAAAGCCCCCGATCATCCCGAAGTTATTCGCCGGACGCAGTGCGTTCTGTGCGGCTCCCCCCGTAAAGGCCGCAGCCAACCAGTTGTTATCCGGGACGGCATTCGCATCGCGCATTGATGTGAGATGTACGCCTGTGTTGCCCACATATCCAATCTGCAGGGTCGTGTTGCGAGCCACTTCCTGCTCGATCGACAGGTTCCATTGCCAGGCATTGGGAATGTGGCCGCCCGTGTCCTTGTTGGCGCTGGGCGAGACCGAGGCGCTAGTCAAGGGGGTCACCGTATCAAGCGAACGGTTTGTGCTGATACCAAGGACAAAGGGGGCGTTGCGAGCGAGATTTTCTGCGATTCCCACCAGCTCCCTCTCATAGAACTGGCCGCCGCCGGCACGCAAGGCCGTTCTTCCATTCCCGAAGATGTCCCAGGAAACGCCCACGCGAGGAGCAATGCTGTGGTTGTTTTCCTGAACCAACGCAGCATTTGGACCTGGCGTGCCACTGGAGAGGTTCGCTGTTACCCCGAGACCATTAAGGAACTTGACCTGATTCGCGCAGGGGGTGGTTCCCGGCACGGTGAGAATGCCATTGCAGGCATCCCCAGGGTTAGCCGCTGCTTCTGATGCGCTCCAGGCTTTGGGGCTCCAGTTCGCCCACTGGCTCGGATAATTGCCGCCGCCGTTATAAGCAGGCGAAGTGTTTCCACCACTGCTTCCACCGTAAGGCTCGCGCAGAAATGACCAGCGGAAGCCAAAGTCGAGAGTCACGTTACGCTTGATTTTCCAAGAGTCGCCAAAGTAAGGCTCAATATCGTGCCAGTGAACATCAGCAATGCCGTCGATGCTGTTCTCTGTAACACCAGTAAATACCTGCGCGTTCGGGCCTGTGCCGGGCAGCAGGATGGTAGCCAGAGAGTTGTTTGTGTTGTAGCAAAGAGGTGCAGCACAGTCGCCTGGCAATACTGGCCGATCAGCACCGGCGCCGCTGCTCTCGACCTTCTCATCAGAGCTGAGAAAGATGCCCGCTTTGAGCAGATGATTTCCATGCACCTTGGAGATATTGTCCTGCACGGAGTAGAGATCTTCATGGTTGCCGTAGGGCGCGATATTCCACATTGAAGTCGTACCGCTTCCGCCGCCGGAGTTACCCCCAATATAGCCATACGGGTTCAGTCCGCCCCAGCCGCCGAAGAACTCGCCCTTCTGCTTGATGGAAGACGGGAACGTCGCAGGATATGCGGCTTGCAATGACGGGACATTTCCCGCCTCGGTGCCCGCGAGGGTGGTGATAATGCGGTTTTGTCCGAAGCCGAATTCGACGTCATTGACCATTGAATTGGAGATGGTGGAACTGAGTTTGGCCATGATGCTTCTGGAAGGCTGGCTCCAGGAGGAATCGATCGTCGGGAAGTCTGACTCGCCCCAGAAAGGAGAGCCGTCATTCTGGGCCGGGTTAGTCCAGGAATCATTGGTCCAGCGAAGCGTGGCTCTATTTGCATGAGTAATGTCATAGTCACCGCGGACGTTCCACTCGCTCCAGTTGAGGTGATTGTTGACCAGTTGGGAATAGTTGTTCCCGTTTGTCGTGGCGACGGGGCCTGTCGGATAGAAACTTGCAATCAAAAGACCCGCCGCGTCTGGGGCCGCAATCTTCTTTGGGTTGCCCGCGGCTTGCGCATAACCCGGAATCGTGGGGATAGTAGCGCCGCATTGATCGGTTGTCGCAGTCCCGTATCCGCTGAAATCGCCGCTTTCTTCGGCGGCTGTCGGAACGCACGCGGCTAACGGTACGCCCTGAATTTCCTTGTTCCATTCCTGATTCCACCAGAAGAAAGCCTTATCCTTAATGGCCGCTCCGCTGATGTTGTATCCGTAATCGTCCCGGCGCTCCTTGGCTTTGCCGAGGTTGTCGTGATCGGCAAACCAGTTGTTGGCGTCGAGGGCATCGTTGCGCCCGGAATAGAATGCGCCGCCATGCCATTTGTTTTCGCCTGATTTGGTCGTGATGCTGATGATTGCTCCGGAGGCCTGGCCATACTCAGGACCATAGGAGTTGCGGATCATCTTGAATTCAGCGATCGTGTCGACCGAGGGATAGACAAGAATGGTTCGGTTGGAACCGACGTCGTTGTTATTTACACCGTCAACCAGAAAGAGGTTGTTTGTGTAAGGATTGCCATTGACGGAGAAGTTGACTCCACCGTCAAGCCCCTTTCCCACAAAATTGGCACCCTGGGCCGCATTGACTCCGGGTGAAAGCTGGGTGAGGCCCACAAAGTTCTCGCCGCTCAAGGGCAGTTCACGGACCTGCGTTCCATCGACGACTTCGCCAACCTCCGCCGAGGTTGTTTCCACCTGAACAGTGTTCGCCTGGACTGTCACGGATTCAGTAACGGAGCCGGGTTGAAGGATGGCATTTACCGAGGTGTTCGTGGAGACGTGGACTTCTACACCATCGGAGACGAACTCTTTGAATTTGGGTGCGCTAATCTTGACGACGTAGTTGCCAACCGCCAACTGAGCGAGCGAGTAGGTGCCAGTGGCCGATGTGGTTGTGGTGGATGTTGCGTCGGTGGCAGAAGCTGTGACGGTGACTGTTGCTCCCACAATTGCGGCGCCGCTTGAGTCCGTCACATTGCCGACAATCGATCCGTAATAGGCTTGTGCATGCATGGCGGCGGGGACCGCTCCCAGCATGATGAGAATCGTGAATAGCACGCGGGTCCGGATCCATAGCCGGGCCGCAGGACCACTTCTTTCGACTCCATTTTGACTCATTTGGTCTCCCTGAATGGTTTGCCGATTTGTCTCCTCCCTTGGTCTGAGAGGAACCGGTCGATTGTTCTCAGAAATTCCGTTACCTTGACGTAAAACGTTTTCCGTTAGGATTGGCAGTCATGCCCCAATGCCTGCAGCGCAACTGACATTCGAGCCCTTTTTGATTACTCTCCTTCGCATCGGGGATAACGATCCGACTTGCTGGAGATACCGCTTCGCCTTGAAGTAAATCGCTTAAGGCTGCATTGCGATCACGTTACCACGGAGAATAAATGGATAGTGGAAATCGCCAAACGCGGACTGAAGGACGGCTGCTGACGCTCCAAGTGCAATTGGGGAAAACCGGGGGATGTCCGGATCGAAAGCCCTTGTTTCGAGGTAAAACGTTTGACTTTTGATTGCTGGCAATGCCTGAAGTCAGCATTGTGGCCGAGTTTCTCGGCTCGCCCAGAATTGTCGGCGAAAATGTCATCGCGTGTCAACACAATAATCTAAGGGTTTCGATTGGATCGTGGGAGCGATACCATACTTTAGACTCCAACACGATCACGGCATGAGATTCGCGCTCATGAGTAAAGCGTTTTATCTTAGGAGTTTGAGGAAGAAACGGGCTTTAAAGCCGAAAGTTTCAGATTCGTTCTATATCCATCTTGGAAATGCGAGCGGAACGTCTGGCCGAAAAATGTGTGCTCGAGGGGGGCGTTCTCCACCGCTTCACCACACCAGTCAGACGGTTGTCGCAGGTGCGAATGTATTCGTTCCTCACTTGCGGATATGCTGGCACTGAGGTGCGCACTGCGGGGGCGAAGCAAAATCGAAATGAGCGGAATCGGAACTTTCATCCTATCCATCACTTTGCCGACGTCGAGTCAAGGCTGGAATACCACCTTGCGCAACGCTTGGCTGTGTCTTCGATGGTTTGTTCCTGCGACTGCATTTGCTGTTCAAGGAGTGACCGCTGTTGGACAACTGTCGACAGGCGATCACTTGGCTGAGCCTGGTTTTTGGCCTACGCAGAGCCAACCTTCGCGCGAGGACTTTGCCGGGACTGATGCTTGCTCGCGGTGTCATGCGAGCAAGACCACAACACAGATAGAGACTCCGATGGCTCGAAATCTAGTACCTGCCGCGGCCGCGGAGATACTCCATTCCCACCGCTCCCTTACATTTTCAATCGGCGGATTTGATTACCAGATCGATACAGGCACGAACCAAGCGGAATACTCGGTCACAAATGGAAATCAACGGATCTCGTATCCGCTGGGATGGGCCTTTGGAACAGGCCGTGTGGCCCAATCCTACTTGTTCAGAAAAGAAGACGGCAGTTTTTACGAGGCGCGGATCAGCTATTTCAGCAGTCTGAAGGCGCTCAACTTCACCCCGTGGCGCGCTGTTTCTTCTCCTTCCGGCGTTCAGGAAGCAATGTACCGGCCCGTCGGTGAGGCAGAACTAGAAAGGTGTTTCTCTTGTCATTCCACGGCGTCGAGCGCGGGCGGACGGTTCGATGAGAAGCATTTGATTCCCGGGGTCACCTGCGAGGCATGTCACGGTCCTGGTCTCAACCATATAAAGGCAATGGACGCTGGCATCGGGAGTAGGCCAAAGACCTCGAACCTGGAAATCTTCAACCCAGACGGTCTGCTGCCCTCCGACTCAGTCGACTTCTGTGGCGCATGCCACGGGACCTTTTGGGACACCAAGCTGTCCGGAACCAAAGGTGTATCCACAACAAGGTCGGCGCCATACCGCCTGGTTACGAGCAAATGCTGGGGCAATGGCGATCCGCGGCTAACCTGTACGGCTTGCCATGACCCGCACAAACAACTCGAGACCGATGCGAAGGCCTACGACGCTGTGTGCCGAAGCTGCCACGTGACCTCACCGGGAGAGAAGACGACGATCAGACATCCGGGAGCGGCATGTCCCAAGGCGACAAGCAATTGCACAAGTTGTCACATGACGAAGACTTTTATCCCAGAGATGCACGCCAATTTCACCGATCATAGAATCCGCGTTGTGAAGCCTGGAGAAGTGTTTCCGGAATAGCCGGATGGAGTTGCCTATTTCCACTTGCCTGTGCCTTCTACGATGGTGACGTAGCGGTTCAGAGGCAGATCGGTGAATCGCTCGACCGCGCCGGAAGGCATCGGCCACTTCACTTCAAGGCTGTCAATTCTCGTACGCCGCCCTATCCCGAGCACCAGCCTGGGGTCGTGCGATGAGAGAAAACTGCCACCACCAACTTTCATCCGAGAGCGCTTCAGGTCGCCTGCTTGATAGCTAACGCGGGCACCAATCGCGTCGGGATTCGACTTGCGTCCAACAAGATGCACACCAAGCCAATTGTTGAATTTGCCCAAGTTATTGCGCAGCAACAATGGAGCCTCATTGTTGTTGCAGATGAGAACGTCGACGCCGCCATCGTTAGTGAAATCGCCGATTGCCAGACCACGGGCGGGAAACCTTTTAGCAAAGACTGGACCGCTCTCCTGGCTTACATTCCGGAACGTTTTTCCTTCATGGTGAAAGAGCAGCAATGGCTGTCTCCACTGAATGGAAGAGGAAGCCTCGTCGAACAAATCGTCGGGAAAACCGCTTGCCGCCATCAGATCGAGATTGCCGTCGTTGTCGTAGTCGAAGAACTTGAGGCCCCAGCCGCTCATCCAGCGGGTTGACATGCCAATCCCGACCGGTGTCGCAACATCGTCGAATGTTCCGTCGCCGTTGTTTTGGTAGAGCGAGAAAAACTCCTCATCGATATTGGCGACGAAGAGATCCATCTGGCCATCTTCGTTGAAGTCGGCCGAATCCACACCCATTCCAGAGCGTGCGCGGCCATCTCCACTATATGCAACTTCGGCCGCCAGGCCTGTTTCTTCAAAGTTGCTTCCACGATTCATGAAGAGGAAATTCGGCAGCGTGTCGTTGGAAACGAAGAGGTCCATCTTCCCATCGTTATTCACATCGGTGGCTACGACTCCCCAAGCCTTCCCCAAATGCTCGGCGATCCCGGTCGATTTGCTTACATCTGTAAATGTGCCGTCGCCGTTGTTGTGAAAGAGCCAACTCGGCATGGGGTTGAATATTTTGGGAATGCAGTAGTGACGTACGCCGGCGGAATCCATGCCGCAACCGTGCGCCATGTCGAACTCGGCGAACTGGCAGACGAACAGGTCGAGCTTGCCGTCATTGTCATAGTCGAACCAAACTGCGCTTGAGCTCCAACCGCCCGCCGCAACGCCTGCCTGTTCGGTGACATCGGTAAAGGTGCCATCGCCGTTATTTTGGTAAAGAATGTTCCGGCCGCATTGCGTCAGATAGATATCTGGAAAACCGTCTCCGTTGTAGTCCCCCACCGCGATACCCATCCCATAGCCACCACCGGTTACTCCGGCCTTCACGGTCACATCAGTGAAAGTGCCATCGCGGTTGTTGCGATAAAGCGCATTCTGCAGGGGGTGGGGCGGGTTGTAGAAATTTGCCTTGCCGCTGTTAACCAGGTAAATATCCATCCAGCCGTCGTTGTCGAAATCGAGAAATGCACATCCTGCCCCACTGCTCTCCGGGAGATACTTTGTAACGGACTTGCCCGCGTTGTGTACCCAGTGAATGCCGCTCTTCGACGCCGGTACCTCCTCAAAGGTGGGTGGCCCCGGCAAAGCTGCAGCACGGGTAAGCATGGTTCTGCGTAACGGGGATGCGGCGGCCATGGTTGCCAGGCTTCGCAGAAGCCGGCGCCGCGATGGGTTGTCGAGTCGACCGAGAATCTGCGACGTTGTCAGATGCACTGATGAATCTCCGTCGAAGATGTGCGGCAGAGTCTGATTACAAACGGAATCGAGGGCCTCGGCCTCACGCTCGGGGTGTTGAGAACCGCCAATTTCTTTCCGGTCCCATCCAAAGGTCTGTTCTTTCAATAATCTAACCTCATATTGACAAGCATAGACGCGACTGAACAGCAGGCGAACGAACTCAATCTCTCCAACTATAAAAGGTGACGACCCTAATTCGACCTTGGATCCCACGGAGATTGGATTTGCGTGGTTGGTAACACAGACGCCTTCATTTTCTCGCTGACGCTGTGAGCGAGTTTTTCAATCTGGCTCAGCTTTCGAACCTGTGCCGGGGTAAGCGTTTCCGATTTTGAATGAGTGATTTCTTCATTAAGTTCTGCGGTCAGCTTGAGAAGCTTGTTTGCGTCGGAGACCATTCCTTTTTGCCTCGCGATATTCAGGGCCTGAAGACGCCGGGCCTCTTCGACGGGATCGCGGCTCGGGATGTCGTAGTCTTCCCGGCTGCCTACCGGTGCGCCGCTTGGCAAGGTTGGGAGGCTTGGGGAGCTGTGACTCTGCGCTCCAGCTTGTGCCACCAACAGCAATGCGATGCAAAGCGCCTGGGATGCAACCCGGGGTTCCCGATGGATCGGCTGTAAGTGCGACGATTTTAAGGTCTTATTAAGCATGATGTTCCAACCTTGAGACAGAAGTCGGAAATGGGCGCCATTGGCGGGCGGGAAGCCATCTCCCTTTGGCATCATAGAAAGCTTACTTTTTTTTCGTATCCTACGCCAATCTCTGCACTTCGTCGGCCGAGCAAATCATCGTCAATGAAGGCGAGCCCTGGTCCGTTACACCCTGAAAATGAGATGCGAAGGCAAAGTATACTTACGGGCGGATGCACTCTATGACGATCCCGATAATTCGATCCATTTGGCTGGCGGTTGCTTTCACGCAGCTGGGTGGCGTCGGCTGGGTATCTGCACAAACCCTCCTCATCTCTCAACTCGGGACAGGAACGGTTACGCAATCGAGTGATGTCGATAGCCTGCAAAAGCAGGCACTGGAAGAAGGAGAAGCCGGAAAGACGGACGTCGCGATCCGCGATTATCAGCGCGCATTAGAGCGTCATCCCGATTGGAAAGAGGGCCTATGGAATCTGGGCATGTTGCAATACAACAGCGACCGGTATGCGGAAGCAAAGGCTAACTTTCAAAGGGTCGTGGATTTTGCGCCCAACCTGGGGATGGCCTGGAGTCTTCTTGGCTTGTCAGAATACGAAACGCGCAGCTATGACGATGCTCTCACACATCTGGAGAAGGCGCAGGTCATTGGAATCAAAGACGACGAAGAGATTGCGAGGGTCTCCAGCTATCATCTCGGGATCTTATGGATCCGCGAGGGAGAATTCGAGCGCGCATCCGAATTGCTGGCCAGAACTTTCGGGACCGGCATCGCCTCTCCTCAAGCGAAGGTCGCCCTGGGACTTGCGCTGTTGCACGTTCCTCTTTTACCCGAACAGCTTGACCCATCCCGTGAGGCGCTGGTGATGGCTGCCGGAGAGGCCGCCACATCAGGAGCAGACGAGCCCGTTCGCCTGGCCGCGCTGTTGAGCGCAAATCCTGAGGTTCCGTATCTGCGTTTCGCGTACGGCCTTGCTCTTGCAAAGGCGGGAAAAGAGAAAGAAGCACTTGAGCAAGTTCTTGCGGAAGCCAGGATTTCGCCTGATAGCGCGGCGACATGGGTCGAAGTCAGTCGCCTCGAACTTCGCAACGGCGCGGTAAATGAATCGCTGAAAGCTGCACAGGAGGCTGTCCGGATCTCTCCGGATCAGAGGGATGCTCACGAGATGCTCGCACAAGCCCTGGAGACTGCGGGTAACCACGAACAGGCTGACGCCGAGCGGAAGTTGGTCACTCTCGCCATGTACGGCCGTCCGATTCCAGAGCCGCGCATGATTACTCTTTACGCCACTGCGAACGCCGCTAACACCAGGGCCCCGGCGAAGGATGCTCGACAACACTGGGACGCGGCTATGGGTGAATACATGACGGGCCAGTGTTCTGCCGCAAGGACTGATTTGAAAGCGTGGCTTGCGGTGACTCCCGAGAGCGGCACCGGATGGGCGTTGCTGGGGATCTGCGAATTTGAGTTGAAGGATTTTGACAACGCGCTGATTCACCTGGACCGTGGTGCGAAACTGGGCTTGAATGCAAGCCCCGATTCGATCGCTTTGGCCAGGTATACGTATGGCATTCTGCTGGTTCATGCGGGTCAGTTTGAACAAGGCGCCGAAGTACTGTCCTCATCCGCGAACTCGGCGGACCCACTGGCTTCAAAGGTGGAGTACGCGCTCGGACTTGCGCTTTTGCGGAGGAGGGAGTTTCCAGGTGCCGGGAACACGGGACAGTTCGCACTTGTGACTGCCGCGGGACGGATTGAATCGCTTCTGCTACAAAGCAAATACGACGACGCATTCCCACAATTCAGACTCTTAATCGATCGTTATCCGGCGACACCGTTCCTTCATTATGCTTACGGAACGGCATTGATCGCGCTTTCGGAGTTCGATCAGGCTACGACCCAAATGCAGGCGGAGATGGCCATCTCGCCCATGAGCGAACTACCGTTGGCTCGTCTGGCGTCGATCGCGCTTCGTCAGCACGATGCTGCCACTGCGATCACCTGGTCGCAGCGTGCGCTCACGCTTGCCCCCAACTCGGTGGATGCGCACTATCTATTGGGACGGGCCTCATTGGAAGCAGGCAACGTGACGTCTGCTTTGCGCGAGCTGGAAATTGCCAGCAAGCTAAGCCCTGCGAGCCCAGAGATACACTTCAACCTGGCCAAAGCCTATGCTCGGGCAAAGATGACGGAAAAGGCGCAAGTTGAAAGAGATACTTTCTTGCGGTTGAATCAGGCGACGGAAAGCCAACGGAACCCTCGGGATTCTCAAGTGAACCTGGGCACTCGCAGTGCCGGGGATGTCACAACAGTGTCCCCAGCCGGAACGCCTTCTCAGCCGCCGCTCCACTAGACTGCTCATAAATGGCAAACTGCTCGATGAAGGCAAATTGCTTGCTGAATGACCGCATTCTTGTCGAAATCAACGAGAATTCCGCTCGCGAGGAAACCAATGGTGAGCAGTTTTGCGCCAAGCACAAGGCGAGTATAATTCTGGCCGTACTGGGAGAAGGCTCATGAAGCTCCATTCTTTGATGGCGGAACTCTTGACGATTGCGTTTGTTCCGTTTGTGCTTATTCAAGCGAGGGCTCAATCCGGCGCCAACAATCCGGCGTTGAGCAGCGGCTCGGGTCCCCAGGTAAATTTTGGCGAGTTGATGAACGTGCAAGTCGGGGGCATGCGCTTTGCTGGGAAGGTGGTTGTGGAGGGTGCCAAGCCGCTCTGGGATCCAATTCCGATTGTCGTGAATTGCGATGGCCAAACACGCTACAACACGGTGGCGGATGCGAAAGGCAATTTCGACATCCAAGCCAGACTCCCGGCAAGCGAGGTTGTAAAAACCAAAAGCGATCTGCAAAAAGTGACCGCCGCTGCCTTGGTCGGCTGTAAGGTCAGCGCCGTCCTGGATGGCTTTGAGTCGACATCGGTGACCATAGTCAACGGCACCATCATGGATGATCCGGATATCGGCACGATACACCTGAAGCAAGACGAGCGAACCATGGGTTCCACACTCAGCGCTACGACGGCATCGGCCCCTGAGGATGCAATCAAGGAGTTTGAGAAGGCACATTCCGACCAGATCGAAAAACATCTTGATAGTGAGCGACGGCACTTGCAGAAAGCGGTGGGCATCGATCCTCAATTCGCCGAGGCGTGGTATCACTTGGGCAAGCTTGAAGAAGAGGATAAACCGGACGATGCTTTGAATGCATATTCGAAGGCCGCGGCAGCGGATCCGAAGTACATTCCACCTTACGAGCGGATTGCGGCTTTGCAGGCGTTGCAGAAGAAATGGCAGGACGTCGTGAATGCGACCGATCGCTCACTTCAGCTGAACCCGGCGGGAACGCCGCAGATTTGGTATTTCAGTGCGGTGGGTAATTTTAACCTCGGACGCGCAAGGGTTGCCGAGAAAGCCGCAGAAACATCATTGGCCATGGACCCTAGCCACGTGGCGCCCAACACGGAACAGCTTCTGGCGGTGATGCTGGCCGCGAGAGGGGCCTACAAAGATGCACTTGACCATCTGCGCCGCTGCCTGACCTATACTCCTCCTGGACCCAACGCGGATCTGATGAAGCAGCAGGTAGCGCAACTGGTGAAGGTTGTGCCGCAGACGGCAAAATAGGCTGCTCAATTAGCTGCCCCGCCGCAAAACCGGATGGGAGTTTCCGCCCCTTGGGCCGAGACAGCAATCCATAGCCATAAGATGGCGAGAAATGCCCAGATGCGGAGAACACTTTTTATACGAGCTCGAGATTGGTTTGACCGGGCGCGGCGTCACAGTGGAGTTTATGAAGGAGAACTTGACGTTCAACGGCGATGACAACGCCATGAGCAAGATGCTCCTCGGAGTCATGGGTGCCATTGCACAGTTTGAACGGGAGTTGATGCTGGAACGGCAGCGGGAAGGGATTGCCAAGGCGAAGGAGGCCGGAGCCTATAAGGGTGGGAAATCGAAACTGGATTCTTCCCAGATGCGGGCGGTACTGGATCGAAAGGCGGCTGGTGAGTCGGCGGGCAAGCTGGCTCGGGAGTTTGGCGTCACTAGGCACACAGTTGCAACCTGATAGCGGCCTCGTAGGCGTCTCCTGAGGCTGCAATCGAGTTCATCCTCGTAAGAGAGTGGCGCTGTTCACCGAAGAGTAACTGACGGATAGGCGACCAACCGACCGGAACCGCTATCGGATAGAATGGGGCGGCATGAACGCCATTGACATTCTCTTCACTCTCGACCGATAGCCATCGCGGAGACTTTCACGAACCATTATGCCAAACTGTGATTTTTACGCGACCCCTGAAGACCATGCTGGCCTGCTAGCTTGGTTGTTTGCGGAGGGAACTTGCGAGGTCTACGAACTGGCTTCGAGGTTTGAACAACCACTGAGGCGTTTCGTTTCTCCGGATGAAGTGCTTGCACTTTTTGAGGAACGCTATCCGAATGGAGAAAAAGTCAGGAGTGCCCACCTGCAACTATACGTGCTCGGCGCTGGTCCGCCATTTGTTCCGAGTCGTATTGCCCTTAACCCGAAACTTTGCGATGGAGCCACCTTTCGGTATGGCGCGGATGGCTGGGGGCTCGTGCAACTCTATCTGGAAACGGTGGGACGTGGCGAATTGCGCAATTCGCATACTAACCACTTCTCGCAAAAAAGGGCTCAGGGATGGGAGCCGGTTAGACTTGATGCTGGAAGCGCGGTTGATACGTGGGATTTCAAACGAATCACCGCTTTCTCATCGCGACTTAACCGGCAGATCAGGAAGCGAGCTGTCGGAAGAATCGGTGGTCGTGTTGCACTCCCCGGCGCTCTAAGGCGCTGGGAGGCAGGGGTTCCGCTTCCGTATGAAGCGGGTCACATGAGCCTGCAGGACATCATCAAAAACAGCTCGTAGATGTTGTGATTCGCAGACATGCAGTGTGCCGCTGCCAGTACCTTTGGCGCGCTGGCAGCATCGCGGTCGAATCACTCTTAGTTTTCGGGATTCCGGTCGAATGACCGGCTAACCGGAGGTTACCTTTTGGTCAACCCCAGAAAAGACGCCCCTTAGAGACAATTTCCGTCCGTTTCCGTCTACCTGAGCAACCCAATTCTTGCAGGATTTCATACATTATATATATGAAAATAAACAAGTTATTTAAATTCTTGGTGGGCAGTGAGGGACTCGAACCCCCGACATCCTGCTTGTAAGGCGTCTTTGTGCAATGTGGTTTTTCGTTGAATAACCAGCGCATATTTTATTCATTTACTTATAGTTATCGGCGCATTAATCAACGTTTTAGCAGGAAATTCTGATCAACAATTGCTTGAAACAATAAGAATGATTAAGACTGCTTATATCCCCTTTATTTTCAGCGTCTTTATGCGGCTTCTTAGTTAAGAATATTTCCCCCGCCAGTGTGAACGAAACTGAGCAAAATTTGTACAATTTACAAACGCTGGATTGTGTTCAAGGGCCGGTAGAGTTTCCTGTTGTTGAATGTGACTGTCGAACAGGGATTCATATTTAGGTATGATGCTCCCAAATCAGGATTCATATTGAGGTGTAGTTGCCAGTGTATTGCGCCCTGGCCTGTTTGGCGGATTTCAACTGGCACGAATTTGTCATCTTTACGACACGGGATTGTGTTCAAGGTTCAATGGGCTGGAACATTCCCTGCTGTTGAATCCCTGGTCAAGGTTGACGCTACAATGAGCAGCGAAGTGGAGAGGGTCACAGAATGCAACTTGGAAGATTTACAGCAACTGAGATGGAGGAGACTGAGGGATCGAGCGCGGTGAAGCGAATCATAACCATCGTAGTGTTTCTCGCAGCGATAGCGTTGGTGTGGCATCTCATACTGTTATCAAAGTTGAGTGGGCCGAAGGTCAGTATCAACCCTTTAACCGATGTTGCTGTTGTGAGGATGCCCGGACCTTCCAACTTTGGGATCGCAAACCCTCAGCAAGCTGCTGAATTTGAGGGCGCACGAGACTTTACAGGCGTTCCAATAGGCGAGCATAAACTTAATAATTATGCTCGTCAGTACCTAGATATTTATGCAATGGTTCTTCCCTATCGTGTCAGCATCGTTGATGAACAGGACGCACAAACGGCAACAATTCCACCCGCTGTGCAGCCTTCATCCCCATCATTCAACCGGCCATCAATTGTTCAAGACGAGTTCGGGAATTCCGCTTATGCTTTGGTTGTATATGAAGACGAGAAGGTCGCAGTGTATGTACCTGGTGACATTACGAATGATCGCGGAGTCTTGGACTTGCAAGAGATACAACACTTTGGAACGTTCTCAACAAGGCTATACACATATTCTAAGGAGACGGAATCAATTGAGGTTCACATGGCCCATGTTGATAACAACAAGCACATCGTTGTCATATGGGGTGGAGCGGGTAGCCTTGGGAGAACGCTTGTTGCGCCAGAGTTCGGGGATCGAAATGAATACGCATTTGGTCAAGTTCCCTATCCATTCGCACAATCATTGCAAAATGTTGTCAACATCCTTCAACGCCACTCAAAGTAACAAGTCCTTTAGATTCCCGATCCATGTTCGCATTTGGGCAGCACTACAGCGGGTTGCCGGGTGCGCTCACAACCTCAACCCCAGTTGTCTGCGATTCTGCTTCGACCTGTGCGCTCTGCCGATCCCGCCGCCCGTTACCATACACCGATCCCTACCGGCGCATCCTAGCGCCTTGCAGAGCCTCATTTGTAGGCATTCAAGCAAGCAAAAGGCCCCGGTTGCGAAGGAGTAGCGCAGCCGGGGCCTTTGTGTCCTAAAGCAATCAATTGTGAGCGCGGTCGAACGAGTGAGGTAGGACCGTGAATCTTGAGGCAAGATAGCTCTTGCCCTTGTACTTTAGCACAGCTTTCAGTTATGGTCTGGGGCGAGTGAGGAATCCCGCCGTGGATAATAAACCGTTGTTATATACATTGAACGATAACTACTGCATTAAAGAGCTACGCCAGTATCATCAATTCGTTGTAACTCTTTCCGATAAAATCCCGCTTAATCCAAGATCAGGTCAACATGCTTCCGTCTCCGATCCTTCAACTTGGGGAACGCTCGGAGATACGTTATGGGTTGATGATTGCCCACAATATGTACGCGGGTTCGTGCTGACGGATCGTGACCCCTTCGTGTGCCTGGACCTCGATAGTTACAAGACAAACAATCCAGTGATCATTGCCAAACACGAGGAAATCAAAGCAACGTTTGCCAATACGTATCAAGAGAAGAGTCCCAACGGGGGAACTCATATTTGGTGCCGTGGATCGCTGCCGAGCGGTAGACGTTGGAATGAATATCTAGTTGAGGCTTATCCTCTCTCCCGCTACATCACCATCACAGGCAACGCATCGAACAACGTTCCAATTGCAGATTGCCAGCAACAACTAAATGCGTTGATGGCTCAGTTCCCTACAGACAAGCCAAATGCGGCCCCGATGCCGGATCAGGCCGAAACACTCACTGACGAAGAAATCATAAAGTCCTGCATTCAAGCTGGCACGGGCGACAAATTCAAAGAGTTGTGGGAAGGTCGCTGGCAATCAATTTATCCATCGCAGTCTGAAGCGGATTTGGTCCTTTGCAATTACATAGCGTTCTGGACTGACAACAAAACCCAATGTGGCCGGATATTCCGCAAATCAGCATTAGGCCAACGCGATAAAGCGAAGCGTTCTGACTATCTGTTTCGTGATCGATACGGAATCGTTACAAAGGCATTCGACCTGAAATTGAAGCCAATTGATTTCAGCTCAAGTGATCCTACGAAGAAGCAACAACAGCAACCAACAATTCAGAAAGGGGCGAGTGTCGAGATTATGCTTTGCTCAAATGTGAAACCTGAAAACATTGAATGGTTATGGGAATCTTGGCTTCCAATGGGCAAGTTGATATTGATTGTTGGTAAAGCCAATGCAGGTAAATCTACGTTGGCCTATTGGATGGCATCGATTATTTCTAGCGGCGGTAAATGGCCAGACGGAACCCAATGCAAACAAGGCAACGTGTTGATCTGGACTAGCGAAGATACTGCCGGGGATACCATCGTTCCGCGCCTGATTGCAATGGGGGCCGATTGTAACAAAATCGGATTGATTAAATCCGCCGTTGACGCAACAGGCAAACGAATGCGATTCGATCCCGCAAAACACATTCCCTTGCTTCGGGAATACATGGAAACAAATAGAGGCGTAAAGCTTGTAATCATCGATCCGGTTGTTTCTGTCGTTGAAGGCGATATGAACACAGCCAACAACGTTAGAGGCGGATTGGATGTGTTACCGGCGTTGGCCGAAGCGTGGAATTGCTGCGTTGTTGGCTTGACCCATTTCAAGAAAGGTTCCGAAGGCAAGCTGTTGATGGACCGCGTGATTGGCAGTCAAGCCTTTCATGCGTTGCCGCGCGTCGTTCTCGCTGTTGGTAAAGACACACAAACGTTAAGACGTGTTCTATGTTTTGCCAAAAAGAATGTTGCTGAAGAAAGCGGAGGCGGATACGAATTTGGAATCACCGGCGCTGAATTCGAGTTCAAAGGCGAAATCATAAAAACTTCAAAGATTGAAATGGTTTCAACCCCACTTGAGGGAACCGGCGAAGAAATCATCGAATCGGTTGAACACTACGAAGAACAAAGGAACGGTTCCCACAAAGAAAAGCAATTATCAAAAGCGGAACTCGCCAAAGAATTTGCAATCGGATTGCTAACGGATGGTCGAGTGATTCCCGTTACTGAATTCGATGAAATGGCGAAGAACAAAGGAATCAGCGTAAGAACCTGGACGGAAACAAAGAAGGAACTGGGAATCGTTTCAGGCCGCGTTTCAATGAACGGGCCTTGGATTGTGAGACTGCCTCCGAACTCCATATTTCTTTCCCCTTGCGTGGGAAGCGGAAAGGAGTAGAAAAGTGCAACTCGAAAACCAACGCGCGTTCGCATCAACGTCTCTTGCAAAACAACAGCACTCAAACAACGGAGTCGATAAGCCAGCGCGTAACGCGCGGATCGCGCGTCAACCGAACACTGCAAACAAAGAAGTTAGATGGGTTAGCGCGTAACGCGCGAGGTAAGAGGGGGTATGAGAATTTTAGTGTTGTACAACGTATATCCGTTTATCAACAGCACTGGAGCATACACCCCCATCAACGCGCGATTTCACGCGCTGGCTTTGAGCCAAACCTAGAGAGGGATCGCGCAACGGTTCACATTTCACAAATTGTAGGTATCAGATACCAACGTCAATCACTGTTACAACTGCTCACTTTTTGAACATTCAATGAGGCAAGAGAACCATCCATTGTTTTGTATCAATGCTTTAACCAACTGTGCATTGCTGCTCGATACGCATGAGGGCGCGTAAATGACTGACAATCCAAAACGCAAGCAACACGAAGAATGGGATGCCGAACCTTCAATTGAGGCTTCGCCGCAAAATGCCTTGGACTATGGCGAACGCCTGTTGTGGTGCCAAGTGCTAAAGGAAGCGGTTGCGGCGGCAATGCGTGGTGATACCAGCGCTCGTTATTGGCTCTTTGAAGAGTCTGACGGCATGTTTCTGGAATTGTGCATGTGGTTAGGTTTGGACGTTTCGATAATTCGTCAAACGGTGTTGTTATGTGAGCCTTCAAACGCGATTCGCAACAGGCATCGGAATCAATACACTGTGTTCACCGCGAACCCTGGAAGGCCCACCGGCAACGCGACGAAACGACCCGATCCGGCCCCGCTTCCGGCCCGTCCTGCAATCGCGGGGCCTGTATTGACCCCTTACCTATCGGAAATCGTCCTAGAGCCTGCCAGCGCCGTTGCCGGGGGTTGGATCACCGGCCCCTACGCTTTGACTTCGTGCATTCCGCTACCTGCGAAACGGAGGAAACATGCTTCTTAACGTCAATGCCAAACGAACAAAGCGAAGCAAGGCAACGCCGATGCCAACGGCATTGTGCAAGGCCCCCGCCGCTGCAATCGTTGTTGTGAAGCCAGCGCCACAAGTTGAGCCATTGCCGGAACCTTTGAAAACGTTGTTGCCAAAGTTGCCCACTGTTCGCCCTGAACACCTTAGACCATTGAGCAACGTTGCGGTTCCTGTTGCACGAATCAACGATAGACGGTTAAAGAATGCGCCAAAGTTCAAGGCACAACCGATAGTGAAGCCTGTTGTTCAAGCAAATGCCAAAGGCCCCGCCCCGCGTGTACTAACGCCAGAGGACATTGTTGAACAGAACTTCATCGGAGATTTGATCCTGGACAAGCTGAAGCAATTGAACAAACCCGTTAGCAAGGTAACGATTGTTTGCCGGTTCAACGGATACTTCGCATACGGCGCAATTGTTCGCGGCTTACACGCGGCAATGAAGCAAGGAAAGGTTGTCAAGAAAGAGGGGAATCCATCGCTGTATTCGCTTGCGCCAGTCGATCGGGGCTGGACAACGAAATGGACTCCACCAATCCAACCAACAACGGGATGGGTAAACCATCTCTAACCGTACTGGAGGAAATATGGAAATCATTTGCAAGCGTCGAATTCAATTCCTGAAGTATGAGTTTTACAACGAACGCTTCACAGGCGACACGCTGGCAAAGGTGATTGATCGATTCACGGTCAATCCTTCAATCCGGCCTCAGCAGATTCCGTTGTGGGTCAATGACACATCGGAGTTGGATGAATACATTGCATGTGGAGCAATTGTCGTTATTGGCGAACGCCCCGCCCCTTCAGTGCAATCAACGCCAGAACCGCAACAGGCCGCACAACCAACGGCAGAACAAACGGAAGAACAAAAGCAAGCCGAGCAAGCTGCGCTAATGGAAATCTTAAACACGCCGATTGCATTGCTCACGGGCGGATTCCCGGCCCCTGGAAATTACCCTACCCGCCCCGATGGGTTTCCCCGTCAGAGCGACGCGCGATAAGTTACGATCCTTTTGGAGATTGTGGGCAATGACACAAGACGAATACGAACGCTGGGCAGCAACGTTGAATACTTCGCCTTATCCGCGCATAACAAACGCGGTGCCATTGCCCACAAACAAGACTGAATTGAAAGGTTGGACAACAGACGTTGCTGGGGTTATTGCTGCTGATCCGATTCCAGAACCTACTGACGAGGAATGCGAGGAAGGGTTGTCAATCAAACAAATGAAAGCGATTGGTTTCTTGATTGAGGGTTACACCAAAATCAGAACAGCCGCCTGTGTTGATGTATCGCGCCGAACCATTAGCGATTGGTTGAAAAAGCCGGATTTTGTGAAGGTGTTGAGAAGTCGCAAGCGTGAAGCTTTGCAAGCATCAATGAATCTTTTGCAGGCTGCATCGTTGGAACTTGCAAGCAACCTTGTGAAGCTCGCAAAGACGGCCCCCGATCCAGCAGACAAAATTAGATCAACGATTGCAGCCTTGAAAATGGCGCAGGAACAAGCTGTGAACGATGAGATTGTTTCGCGCCTTGACGCAATCGAAGCATCCCGCAACGCTGGCCCAACGAACGGCCCAACGTTCACACGCATAAAAGCAGGTGCGCAATGAAGGCAAACAAATTGTTGCTGGCGAGACTTAGCAAGCTGGAGAACGAACAGAGCAAGAATACAGTTCTCACGTTGAATAACGGCGATACGGTTGTTATTGGAAATGGTCAGTGGAATCGCTTTGCTGAAATGGCGCTGTTCGGTGGAGATAACAACGAAGTCGAGCGCATTGTCAGAGACACAGTGTTAGTTCATGAACCAGATTCCCGGCTTATGGAAATCTTAATAGCGGTGTTGATTTGAGTGGAGGGAAGGAACAATGGCAGCATTGGTCACAGTCAGATTGTGGGTGTTGAGCGAATTGTCAGACGAATTTGAACCAACGGATGTTGTCGTGAAGCACATTCAAAGCATTACCGATTCAAAGATTGCCGGTCAACACATCCTTTGCACAATTCGATTGAAGGGACAGCAGAGAGAACTGCTAGTCAACAACCGCCTGGAAGAAATCGAATTGCTTATTGAGTATGCCCACATAGCGTGGGATAAACGCGGGGCGGATTTCTGGGATCGAATGAAAGCACTTGTCAACAACGAACGATTAACCCAACAACGGAGGAAACAATGCCTACAGTAGTTCAAATAGTTCGCAACGATGGAACTCTTCGCACTCCGACAGTGGAGGATATGGCGAACCTCATCGCGTCACAAGCTATTCAGCTTGCAACACATGGCAGAATTGCGCCAATCGAAAACGACCCTGTTACGCGGCGGTGCATTGCAGCGGGTCGCCCGGTTGCTGCTAAGGGATTCGGCAAAGGGCCTAATTCATGGCTTGAATCCAAACCATCAACGTCACGTATCGACTCTGAGCTAAGGTCACTTTTGATCGAAGGGTGAATTGTAGGCAACCAACAACGCAACTGAACCGATTAGAGGGGGTGAGTCATGGCGGGTAGCTTGAACCAAACAACACACGACAATCGAATTTCGCAACGCACAATTGCAACGGTTGATTTGACCCTGTTGGCAGATGCGATGCGAAGCAACGACGAATCGACACGCGACGAAGCAAGAGAAGTCTTCAACGGTGTCTACACAGCACATGCACTCGCTGAGGCCCTATCGGAACGATTGAAAGCTCAGACTATCGCAGACCTGGAATCGAAGCATGTTGATGCCTTGATGTTGAAGGCAGAATTGGACAGGGAGCTAGGTAAACTGAATCGTCAATCGTGGGATTTGCAAAATGAATCCGGCAGGATTGCGGGGCGGTTGCAACAGGCGCAACATCGCTTAACCGATCACCTTGAATTGCGGAAACATTGGCAACCTGCCCTGCTATTGCCAGCGAAAAAGATTGAATGGGAAGTCAAAAAGGATGAGTTGCAACAGGCTGTTGAATCCGCGCGAAACTTGCAAACGGATATGCAACTTGAGGCGCAAGCATTGAACAACGATTTGGAATCATTGGCTCATCGAATCAGTACGGTTACTGGAGAGGCCATTACCCTGTACGCGCGGATTCAGCGATTGAAAGGATCGAAGGAACCAATCATGGACAGCGGTACTGGGCTTGCCAGCTAGTCTGTAAACACTCGCCCCGGCCCCGTAACCGGCTTGGGGCGCGTTCCGGCCCGATCCCCTGCCTTATCCTTCACCCCGGCCCCGTCAGTCCCTCTGACGGGGCTTTTCTTGCGCCTGGAATGGACAATACTGCATTAGAAGCAGGATTGCAGAGTTAATTAACATATTGATTACAATAATTTATGTCGTTGCACGATTGAACAATTGTACAAAAAATGACAATTAACGTATTCTTCTGGCGTTGGTTCAGTTCAATAACGACAGGAGGGCGCAATGGCTGTTTATCAAAGAATCAAAGGTGGGGTTTGGTGGTATCGGTTCATGTTTCAGGGAAATTTGATTGCCGTCAGTTCCAAGTGCAAAGGCAAGGACGGCAAGGAACTCGCAAAGCGCATGGAGGCTGATCACCGTTTGAAGTTGGGAGAGGGCCGGGGCGGATTGAAGCCCATCGCAAAGCCGGTAACGTTTGGCGTTGCGGCGAAGGCGTTTCTACTGGAAAAGAAACCGCATTGGGCAAAGAAGACAAGAGAAATCCACGACAACTCAATGAAGCATCATTTGGAATCGTCTTTCAGCGATGTTCTATTGAGTGACATTTCTTCGGAGCTAATCAGCGCATACCAGTCCAAACGGCAAGAAGAGGGCGCATCGAATCGGAGCATCAATATCGAAGTGAGCCTGATTCGTATGGTCATGCGGAAGGCGAAGAAATGGGCCGATATTGAAGATGAAGTCAAGATGTTGCAGGAAGAGGAAAGCCCCGGACGCGAGTTGAGCGATGAAGAATTGAAAGCTTTGCTTGCAGCTTGCAAGAAGAGTGCAAGCCGGGGACTGTATACAGCGGTGTTGGTTTCGATCCATACCGCCGTCAGAAACGAAGAATTGCGTTTGCTCCGCTGGCATCAAGTGGATTTGGTCGAAGGAACGATTACTGTAGGCAAATCGAAAACGATAGGCGGCAAGGATCGCATCGTTCCCTTGAGTCAAACCGCCTGGGATGCGCTTAAACAATGGAAAGATCAATTCCCGAATGCGCTGCCCACAAATGCAGTCTTCCCAAGGGAGAAATACGCACTATTCGGCACAAAGGGACAAACGGGAAAAGGCGGGGTTGTTAAAGCTTACGAAACGTTCCCTGATCAACCAGTGAAGTCGTTTGCAACGGCATGGCGCAGAGCCAAAAAGAATGCTGATACTGCGTTGAGAACTGCAAAGAAAATCTCAGTTGAGAAGTGGAAGACAGCCAAAGAGAATACCCACATTGAATCGTTTCGCTGGCATGACTTGAGACACAGCGCCGTTTCGCGTTTGGCAGCAAGCGGGGTCAACGATGGGACCATTCAAGAGATTGCCGGTTGGATGTCACCGAAGATGATTAAGAAGTATTCTCACGTTCGGGCAGCGGCAATGCGAAAAGCAGTCAGTGTGTTTGATACCGTTGGATCAACTCAATGAAAACAACTACAGTGAACAATACCCAACGGAGGGGAGCAAATGCCGAAGGATGGTTGCAAATGAAGTTGAAAGACTTGGTTGCACTCTCTTTCGCATTTTTCAGCGTTGGAATGTGCAATGCGCAGTTGAGTGCTAAGGCACCATTACAAAAACAATTTTGTTATACGAAAAGCGATGGTGTTCAAGTTTGTGGGAGTTGCGATCATCAATCGACGATTGAGAAATCTCTTGGAAGGGGCGTTATGGCTTACGGATCGTGCGAGGCGGTTTGCAATGCTCCATATAAAGTAGGACAAATCATTATTCCGCTTAAGGGAACGAATGACACAATGACATGGAGTTGGACCGGCCCAATGTGTATTGATCCATCGAAAATGGAGCATTGTTATTTGGGAATCGGCAGCGTTAAGGTTTGTGAGGATCAAGCATTTCCTCAAGCCTGCCAGATTAACGCTGATTCAACAAGTAATTCGCTTACGTTCGGCCTAAAGCATGAAATTTACGAACCTTCAAAACGCGAAACAATGGTTCTGTACGATGACTATGGAAAGCTTACTACTCAAATTCAGAATCATCCGTGTTCATGGAAGTGTTATCAGGCAACGCAATCAGCAATCGTTTTGATCGTTGCCGAATTGAAGCGTCGCCACGAAGACGGATGGATTGCGGATAAGCCGAACAACTTTGTTCCCATTCGTTGCATCGCAGACGACTTTTATTGGACGCATGTTGATCCCGAAGGAAATTTCCATTTTTGAGCGAAGCCAATACATTAGTGGAGTTCGCTTTATCAAACAGCGGAGGATGGGACATGGCCCGAATAGAAATCAACAATTCCCGCGCAGGTTCATTGAAGGCCATTGAAGCCCACTAAAACATCACTCTGAATTTTTTTTAGCCAAAATTTGTACAAATCAAACTTGCCTACAATCCAAAAACAGTCTAAGTTATTGATTTTATTGGTGGGCAGTGAGGGACTCGAACCCCCGACATCCTGCTTGTAAGGCAGGCGCTCTAACCAACTGAGCTAACCGCCCACAAAGGCGCAAAAGCAATTGTGGCCTTCGTCAATCATACCAGCGCCTTTGCGCAATTCCCTCCTTACCCACCTCTGAATTCAATGCACCCCACGCAGAGTTGATAGACTCACCCGGTGAGGCGCCTCATCATCAACGCGGACGACTTCGGCCTGACGCGCGGAGTCAACCGCGCGGTGGCGGAGTTGCACCAGGCCGGCGTCTTGACCAGCGCCACGCTCATGGCCAACGCTCCGGGCACCGGCGATGCAATCGAAATAGCGCTCGCCACGCCCTCGCTCGGCGTCGGCTGCCATGTGGTTCTGGTTGATGGCGAGCCGGTGCTTTCCGCCCATCGTGAAATCCCAGCCCTGGCCAACCCAATTACCGGGCGATTCCGTTCCACACTCACTGGCTTTCTTCGTTTGCTCTACGGTCCCGCCTCCCGATTGGCCTCGCGCGCTCAAATCGCGTCCGCTATTGAGGCCGAAGCCGCTGCCCAGATCGCCCTGCTCAAAAGCCGTGGGCTCCGCCTCACGCACATTGACACCCACAAGCACGTCCACATGTTTCCCGCCGTCTTGCGACCCATACTGCGAGCCGCGCGAACCGCTGGAATCCGCACCATCCGCAACCCTTTTGAGCCCGCCTGGAGCCTGCATGCAACTCCCCGCGCGCCCCTGCTTCGCCGTGCGCAAGTGAGCCTTTTGCGCCGGCTCAAGCCTGCCTTCCACCGCATCCTCGCGGAAGAGGGCTTCGTCACCACCGATGGCGCCATCGGCGTACTGGCCACCGGAAGCCTCGATGCGGCGACCGTCGCTTCCCTGCTCCGTCAACTCCCTCCGGGCACATGGGAACTCGTCGCCCACCCCGGCTACAACGACGCCGACCTGGCCCAGGTGCGCACCCGTCTCCGTGCTTCGCGCGACACGGAACGACAGGCCCTCGATCAGCTAAACCAGTTCCCTCACCTCGAACTCTTCTCTTTCGCGTCTGCATTTGAATCTTCTGCGCATCCGCCAACGTCCTAATCACGGCGGACCCAGCACAGAGACTCCAATCGAAGAAGGCCTCATGCGTATCGGCATCACCTGCTATCCCACCTACGGCGGCTCCGGCGTTGTGGCCACGGAACTCGGCATCGAACTCGCCGCCCTCGGCCATGAAGTTCACTTCATCTCTTACTCCCAGCCATTCCGTCTCAGCGGACGCGACGAAGGCATCTTCTACCACGAGGTTCCGGTCTCCAGCTATCCGCTGTTTGAGTTCCCGCCCTATGATCTGGCGCTTGCCTCGCGCATGGCCGAGGTGGCCGAGTTCTGCGCGCTTGACCTGCTCCATGTGCACTATGCAATCCCGCATTCAGTAAGCGCCCTGCTGGCTCGGCAAATGCTCGCGGCAAAAGGCCGTCGGCTCCCGTTTGTCACCACGCTGCACGGCACAGACATCACGCTCGTGGGCCTCGATCGCAGCTATCTGCCCATCACGCGGTACGCCATCCAGGAGAGCGATGGGGTCACCAGCATCTCCAACTATCTGCGTCAAAAAACCGTTGAGGACTTTGGCGTCACGCGCGGCATTGAGGTGGTTACCAACTTCGTCAACTGCGATGTCTACACGCCCATCCGCGATGAAGACGCTCGCGCAGCGGCCCGCAAGCGTTTCGCGGCACCGGACGAGGCAATCCTGCTGCATCTGTCAAACTTCCGCCCCGTCAAGCGCGTTGTGGATGTAGTCCGCATCTTTGCGCAGGTCATCCGCGAAACCCCGGCGCGCCTGATCCTCATCGGCGATGGCCCTGACCGCTCCTCCGCGGAGTGGCTGGCCCACGATCTTGGCATCCATAACAAGGTCCACTTCATGGGCAAACAGGACCGCGTCAACGAGCTGCTCCCGCTCGCCGACATCCTGCTCATGCCCAGTGAACTGGAGTCCTTCGGCCTGGCCGCGCTGGAAGCCATGGCCTGCAAGGTTCCCTCCATCGCAACCAGCGTCGGCGGAGTCCCGGAGCTCATCGACGACGGAATCACCGGCCTGCTTTATTCTGTGGGCGATGTGGACGGTATGGCCTCCGGCGCGCTGTCCTTGCTCCAGGAACCGGAACGCCTTGCCGCCATGCGCGAAGCTGGACGACGTACCGCGCAAACCCGCTTCTGTTCCACACTCGTCGTGCCTCAATATGTGCGGTATTACGAGCAGGTGCTGGCAAATCAGCGACCGGAGGCTGTGGTTTAAACAGCCACGGACTACACAGATGCACGCAGCCCGAGCGAGACGCCGCATGAAGACCCAAAAACGCCGATGCGACGAATGTGGTTAAATCGGAGCTGCCTCTCATCTCCTTTTACGAAATGGCCGAATGCCGATTTCAACTTCTCCACACGCACAGCCAAGGCAGTCCTCCCGTTGGCTGATTCCCGGCATCGTTCTGGCCGCATTCGTCATCCGCCTGGTGGTCGTCTGCTTCAACTATCGCGACCTGCCCGACGCGGATAAACTATACGAGCAGTTCGGCTGGGAGATGGGCTGGATCGCGCGTGCCATGGCCAGCGGCCACGGATACAGTTCCCCTTACTGGCCATGGACCGGGCCTACCGCGATGCAGCCTCCGCTCTACCCCAGCCTCCTCTCCCTCGTTTTTCGCCTCTTCGGCATCTATTCGCTCACTTCCGGATTCGTCATTCTCTCCATCAACAGCCTGCTCTCCGCCCTCACCTGCATTGGGGTTTACTTCAGCGCCAAGTATTCTCTTGGCGCGCGCGGCGCAAAAATAGCGGCGTGCGTCTGGGCTCTTTATCCTTTTGGCATCTATTTCTCAGCCGGCCGCGTCTGGGAGTACTCACTCACCGGACTGCTCTTCACTACATGCTTTTGCATCGCCCAGCGAATTCATCGCGCGGCAACCCCTCTCGCCTGGCTCGGATGGGGCGCGCTCTTTGGCGTCACCGCGCTTTCGAACCCCTCAGTGCTTTCCACGCTGCCGTTCCTGCTGGCGCTGGCGCTCTATAAGGTGCGACGCGCCGGTGGCCGCTGGATATTGTTCGGTTCGCTCACTACACTGGCCGCAATCGCTGTCCTCGCCCCGTGGACAGTCCGCAACTACCGCACCCTCGGCATCCTTTGCCCCGTCCGCGATAACTTCTGGCTCGAGGTCTACGATGACAACTCCGGCGATGCCTCCCTCGACCCCAGCTCCGCCCATCCCTCCAGCAATCCCGTCGAGATGCGCAAATTCCTCACCATGGGCGAACCCGCCTTCCTGGCGGAAAAGCACACCCTGGCCGTCGTATACCTCCATGATCATCCGGAGTTTTTCGTTCATAAAACATTGCGCCGCATGCTCTATTACTGGACCGGCTATTGGAGCTTTTCCGCTGAAGAATTGCGCGAACAGCCCTACGAGCCGGCAAATGTTTTCTATGTTTGCAGCATCACCTTTCTCATGCTGCTCGGCATCCGCCGTCTATGGCGTCTGAACCGCGCCACGCTCCTGCCTTATCTGGTGCTCATCGCCATCTTTCCCGTTACTTATTACGTGACCCACCCCCTCATGGACTACCGCCAGCCCATTGAACCGGCCATCATCGTCCTAGCAGTTTCCGGGGTTCTTTCGTGGCGACGCATTCCAAATCCCGTTTCCGACGTCCAATTGAAATCAAAATGGGGTTCCTGGATTGAACCCGAAGTCACCGTTGGACCGCTTCTCCCCAGCAGCGATCTCTCCGAATAATCTGCACAGCTCAGCCGCCCCTCAATCGTCTATCCTGAAACTGATCGCCCGGAGGTTCCCGGATGCTTTCCCCCGCCGTCACCGCACCCGCCACTCCCACCCCTGTCGAAGAAATCGCCGCCGCCCTCGAGCGCATCGGCCCGTTGCACGGTCTTTCCTATGAGGACCGCATCTGGCTGGCCCGCAACGGCCGCGAGCAGGTCGCCGCCGCCGGCGAAGCTCTCTTCGAGGAAGGCACTCCTGCCGAGCACATGATGCTTATCCTCAAAGGGGAAATCCACGTCCGCCGCCAGCACGGCGGACCCATGGCCCTGTTCATCGGCCGCGCCGGACAAATGACCGGCATTCTCCCCTACTCCCGCATGAAAAGCTACGGCGGCCAGGGAACCGCCATGTCTGACGTCTGGGCGCTGCTCATTCACAAATCCCTCTTTCCTGAGATGCTCCTCGCCATCCCCTCCATGGGTCAGCGGGCCGTAACCACCCTTCTCGATCGCGTCCGTGAAGTCACACGCATCGAGCAGCAGGCCGAAAAGCTGAACGCCCTTGGCAAGCTGGCCGGCAACCTCGCCCACGAACTCAACAATCCCGCTTCCGCTGCCCAGCGCGCCGCCTCCAGCCTGTTCACAGAAATTCGCGCAAGTCGCCAGAATCGCTTCAAGCTCGTCAACCTGTGCCTGTCTGAAAAGCAGATTCAGGATGCGCAGGCCTGGGAGCAGAACATGATCGCCCGCGCAACTCAACCCGAAAACCTGACCGTGGTCAGCGTCATCACCCGTGAGGACAATATTCGCGGCTGGCTCACCGCTTTCAGCTGCGAAGATCCGTGGGAGGTAGCGCCCCAGTTGGCCGAGCTGGGCGTCACCGCGCCCGACCTCGATGAACTGCGCGCCATCATCGGAGAGGAAGCAACCTGCATCACCCTGCAATACTTTGCGCGTTTTCTTCGCACCTCGCGCGCGGTTGACACGCTCGTCAACTCCACCGCCCGCATCTTCGACCTCATCAGTGCCGTGCAGACCTATTCCTACATGGATCGCGCGCCCATTCTCGAAGTCGACGTTCCCGCAGGACTTGACGCCACTGTGCAGATGTTCCAGTCGCGCATGAGCAACGTGCATGTCATCCGCGACTACGAGCCCAACTTGCCCCGTATCAGCGCCTATGGCAGCGAGTTGAACCAGGTGTGGACCGCCCTCATTGAAAACGCGCTCGACGCGCTTGGCAACCACGGCGATCTCAAGCTCACCTGTCGACTCGAAGGCGAAATGCTGCTGGTCGAAATCTGGGATACTGGCCCCGGCATTCCACCTGAGTTACAGGACCGCATCTTCGAGCCGTTCTTCACCACCAAGCCGCCCGGCCAGGGACTCGGTCTCGGCCTCGACAACGCCATGCGCATTGTCCGCAAGCACCGCGGCCACCTCAGCGTAAACTCCGAGCCCGGTTCCACCTGCTTCCGCGTCCGCCTGCCCCTGGATCAGTTGCAAGCATACTAAGCCCCATTGAAGGGATATGAAGTCTAATTTCATGTCTGGATAAGCACCACGGCGCGCAAGCACCACTTGTGCAAGCCTTCGCGGACTGCACCGATCAATCAGTGCCTTAAATCGCAGAGTGCATAACATGACCGGGGATCTCCTCGATATTTAGAAAAACGATTGACCGCCAGCCGCCGGTGGTAACATCGCGTGCGACGGTTGATTGCACTATCTGGAGATCGCGAATGAAGAAGCCGATGCTAGCCCAGAGTTTCAAGTACGTTCTTTTTATGCTCGTCTTCCTGCTTCCGGCCCGCGCACTGGCAGAGGACAAGAAGGACGAAACGCCCAAGCCGGCCCAGTCAGTGGCCGAGTTGCGTCAGCAGCTGGAAAAAATCCTTGCCGACACGCATACGCCGGGCGTCTCGGTCGCCATCGTGCATCGCGATGGCCCGGAATGGGTTGCTGGCCTGGGGAAGTCCGACGTCGCTTCCAACCACGCCACCGGCCCCGAAACCCTCTTCCGCATCGGCTCCACATCCAAGGCTTTTGCCTCTCTGTCCATCCTCAAGCTCGTCGATGAAGGCAAGCTCTCGCTCCAGGACCCCGTCCACAGACTCGTCCCAGAGATCTGGTTTAAGAATCGCTGGGAAGCCTCGGACCCAGTTCGCGTGGTTGACCTTCTCGAGCACACCACTGGCTGGGACGACATGCACTTGCCGGAATACGCCAAAAACGCGAAGGGAATGACTCTTCGTCAGGGCCTGGATTATTACCAGCGCTCCCGCGTCTCCCGCTGGCGCCCCGGAACACGCATGTCCTATTGCAACTCGGGTCCACCGGTAGCCGCCTACATCGTTGAAAGAATCACCGGTCGGCGTTTTGAAGATTACGTAAGAGAGAATTTCTTCATGCCCATCGGCATGAGGACTGCTACGTACTTCGAGCAGCCCTCGCCACAACTCACCACTCTCTATCACGACGATGGCAAGACGCCATTTCCCTACTGGAACATCCTCGTGCGTCCCGCAGGCGCCATCAATGCTTCGGCCAATGACATGGCGGTCTATGTCCAGTTCTATCTCAATCGCGGTGCGGTTGGCGGCGTGCAAGTGGTGCCCGCGGCAGATATCGATCGAATGGAAACACCGACGCGCACTTGGGAAGCACAACAGGGCCTCAAGGCCGGTTACGGCTTGAGCAATTACACCTCCATCCACGACGGTTTCGTCTACCACGGTCACAACGGCGGCGTGAATGGCGGCCTCACTGACATGTCCTACATGCCCGAATACGGCGTGGGCTACTTCTATTCAATCAATTCCGGCAACGGCGGAGCCTTCGGGAAAATCGGTGACGCCATCCGCGCCTACATCACCCGGTCGCTTCAGCGACAAACCGTTCCCGCCGCCGGCCCGCTGCCGGCCGACGCACAGCAATATGCCGGCTGCTACCAGGCAGCTTCGCCCCGCAACCAATTCACTTATTTCCTTGAGCGCCTGCTATCTCTGCAACGAATTACCTTCGGCGGTGGCAATATGCTGCAATCGGGGCTCGGTGGCTGGAATCACCCCGTAGCTGCGCCAGTCAGCGGTGAACAGTTTCGCTACCTGCCGAGTAAAGGGCCGGCTGAACCAATCGCCACCATTGCACTGATTGCTCCCAATGCCGAGGGCCGCTTCATCTTCCTCGGCGGAACAATCCGGCGCATCCCCACATGGTTTGCCTTCTTTCAGATTGCTTTGGTCGCCTGGTTTGTTCTGGCCTTTATCGCCATCCTGCTCTATGCGCCCTTCTGGATCATCGGTGGTTTCTTCAAGAAGCGCCGCCGGCCGCAGGAGCGGACCATCCGATTGTGGCCACTCATCAGCGCACTCAGCCTGTTGGCCTTTATCGGCACTTTCATCGCCTCTTCAAGCGACTTGATTAGCCGTCTGGGCAACATCACTGTCTATTCCGTTGCCCTATTCATCACCACGTTGATTTTCGCTCTGTCCGCCGTGGCTAGCGCCCTGGCTTTGTGGAAAGTTCACAATCAGCCCATTCGCAAATTCGTTCGTGGGTTCTCCATTGCTGTGACGTCGGCTCTGCTGATTGCAACCGCCTACCTTCTCTGGTGGGGAGTGATCGGCATCCGCACCTGGAGCTAGCAATCAAATTCGCTGCATCCGTATGCCCGCCGTCATGCTGCTGCCACGCCAGCTGGCTATGAGTCAGCCCGTGGATCACCGAGGCCATCTTCCCTTGTTGAAGATCCGATCTATGCAGGCAGTTTGACCCCCGGCCAGTACCTGAAGCCACGGAATGTAGCGCTGCCGGATCCCCACGAGCCGATGGCTGGTCGCACATCGAGGAAGCCGCCCAACACATTGTGGTGCATCCCCGATATCTCCGCGGACTCTTCTGTACGCTGCCACGGGTGATTTGGAAGACGAAAATAGAAGTCCACTTCCTGACGATCGTTCACCACGCAAAGCGTGGCCCGTGTTGATCCGGTCCCGCGATGGCTAGGCGTATATCCGTTGGCCAGCCGCACGCCGATTCCTTCAGCCCCAAGCGTGATCCCGGTCGCATGCTCCGGGTTGTAGAAAAGAAGCAGGCCCGCCTCGCATCCTGACTCAATCTCCACGTCGACCTCGACCGTATACGAGTGGCCGCCGACAGGTGTACTCAGCACGGCTGTATCCTCAAGCCTCTTGCCGCGAGCCGCAAGGCGCAGGAACTGCTTTCCCGTCTCAAA
>Ga0187847_10000738_pt1 | contig 33589 bp, 29 predicted proteins | sample June2016WEW_4_10_FD_132458 | JGI IMG/M metagenome (GOLD analysis project Ga0187847, IMG submission 132458) | Peatland microbial communities from SPRUCE experiment site at the Marcell Experimental Forest, Minnesota, USA - June2016WEW_4_10 | ecosystem: Environmental > Terrestrial > Soil >...
CCAGAAGAGCAGGTAGACCAACGGCAGAACCACCCCGAGAAGAGCGGCGACGCCGATGAGCTGAGCGACCAGCTGACCAGTTCCGCCCGCGAAGATGCCGGCGGCGATGATTCCCCACACACCAGAAGCAGCGTGGACAGAGATGGCGCCCGAAGGGTCGTCAATGGAGACGGCGAGTTCGAGCACCTCCACCAGCAGCGCAGTAAGGATGCCGGCGATGATGCCGATGACCAAAGCCGGCATGGGCGAAACTAGCGCAGCGGAAGCGCTGGAGGCGACCAGGCCCGCGAGCCATCCATTGGCGCAGAGGCTGGCGTCGGGTTTGCCAAAGCGAATGCGGGTGACGGTAAAGGTGGCTGCGAGCGCTCCTGAGGCTGCGAGCAGCGTGTTGACGGCAGCGATGGGAAGGGCCGCGAGCGGCGCATGGAGCCAGAGGATCGCGCCCGCCAGGTTGAAAGCGAGCCATCCGACCAGAGCCACGAGGCAACCGAAGAGGATGTAGACCGCGTTGTGGCCGGGCATGGCCGTGGAGAAGCCCTCTTTAGGGAACTTGCCTTTGCGCGAGCCCGTGATCCAAATGACGGCCAAAGCGGTTACGCCACCGAGTGCGTGGATGGTGGCCGCACCGCCGGGGTCGAGAAAGCCCGCGCCCAGCCCGAAGTTGACGCCGAGTTGAGCAAGCCACCCGCCGGCCCAGGTCCAATGGGCGAAGACTGGAAAGACGAATGCTGCAAGCACCGCGGCGGTGGCGCATCCAGCAGCGAGCCGGAGACGGTCTGCACCCGAGCCCCAGGGAATGAGCGCGGCAAGCGCGACAGCCAGAAACTCGAAGAGCACCGCGAGTTGCGATTGAAGCGGCGCGGCGCTAAATCCACCCAGCAAATATGAACCCGTGCCGAGCCAGTTCCACGGCTTTCCTGCCAGGTGGATGATGTGGCCGTCGGAGGGTGCGCCGGTCAGCGTGGCTCCTATCAGGAAGAAGGCAATGCTGGCGACGGAGACAATGGCTACATTTCCCAGCAGCGCTTGAGCAGCCGAGCGGGAGCGGCCAAGTCCGGTATTGATGAGGGCCACGCCCGCAATGGCCAACGGGGCAAGGAGCAGCAGAACCAGGGTGAGAGCGAAGGTGGTGTCGGTCATTGCGGGAGCGATGGCGAGCGGTGCCGGATTCATCAGCGGGGCTCTCCCATTGTCTGGCCCCGCGGCTCAATGTGGCCGCGGACCGCGACGACGAGGCCCAGGGTTTCAACGGCGATTCCGCAGAAGACAAAAGCGGCTCGCGGGGCCGGGGCAGGAAAAAGTACGAGCGCAGCGATCGACAGGAAAAAACCGGCAGGCATTACCAGCAACCCGGCATATTTCATTCGTCTTCCCTTTCAGGCATCCGGCCGATGGAAGATCGCCCTCCGGACCCCGGTTTCAGAAGAGGTCCGCAATGCTTGTGGTTTGTGACTGATAGTAACCGGCTCGAACGTCTTTATGAATTCTAAATGCAAGTGTTCATAGCGTCGAATCCGAGCAATGGCGCCGCGGCGTCCACCTCTCGCAGGTGTTCGCCCGCCGCGTGCTTATCCTCGGAGATACTGACGCTCATGCGTTGCACGGCGCAATGGGTGCTCTTGCGCTTCTCCAGCGCGCAGTTCCACTGCACGTCGCGGAAGGGTCCGCATAGCAGGGCCTGAGCCATCAACTAGCTTTGGGAAGGCTAAGCGTGTCCTCGATGTGATCCGTGCGCCCGATCCGATTGTCCTCCCGCCAACCTACCGGCGGCTCTGTGATCCCGGGTCTTAGCCGGTAATCCTGGGCGATCCACACACGCTCAGAGTGAGACTGGAAGCGGGGAGTGCCCGTGGTAAGTTCGCATTGCTCACCGGGCTGCGCAGCACAAATAGGACAAATGAAATTTAAGGACGGTGTTCTCGTGGTCATTGCTACTTTCTATCCGATTTGGCGCCCCATGTTTGGTCAATTGGGACCGCTTTTCGTCATAAAACAGTCATGAGTGACGAACATCACCGTCCGCTGCGACAGAGGACTCTCCATCGGCAAAGGCCGTCCGCTTCCAGAATCCGGGAAGAACCGCTCGCGCTGGCCACGACGGACGCCACAAATGCGAAGCCAGGCATGCGGAGTTCCTTGCTCCCCTTACGGATTCCTTTTGCGGAGCAAGCAATAATGACCTATGTACACTCGTCTGGACCGGAACCACAGGACAATTCCCGTGATCCTCGGCGTCATCACGCTGGCGGACGTCGCAGTGCTGTTTGTCTGGGACGCTCTTCCGCAGCTGTTTCCAGCCAGGAGCCACGACTTTCTGGCGTCGTTTTCATTGGCGTTGATCGCTGTTGCATACATGGTCTACCAGATTGCGCACCGGCCCGCGCGGTGGGAATTCGCCAAGGCGGCGATGTTGGCGGTTGCTTTTTTGTTCTGGGGCGCGAATCAGCTTTGGCCGAATTCGCCGCAGTCGACGCTCTACAACGACATTGCCATTGCGCTTTTTGTGCTGGATGTCTTCCTGGTCATGGCTGGGTGGCCACAGACCTCACCGGACGAGTCGTTCGGCGAGGCCTATGCGAAGACGCCGGAGGAGTCTCAGCCTTAGGTACAACATCGGCATTAGCGCCGATCGCTGGGGAATTCAAGCGGTGCAGAGTTCGAATCTGGTAGCCAGTGTCGGAACTCAGCCTCGTACAGACTTGATGGGTGCTCCATGAGCGTTGTCCCGGGTGGGGCGCGTGGCATGATATTTTGTTTGCATATCCCAGTCTCTGGTACGCAAGCCGCCAGGGGCACGGTGGAGTTTTCCCTTCATCCCTCTTTATCACAAGAGGTTTTCTTTTCAGCAAATTACAAAGTTACGAACTCGAAGATATTTTTTGGGAATTTAGGGTCTCATCCCCCCGCTCACCCTTCTCCGGCTGCTATATTGATTTTTCGGGGTTCTTCACCTCCCAGGTGAGTTTTGTTCAAGAGAGTATTTTGTACACAACATGTGTGACCGTCGGCACATCTGGCAAATCGGATACAGCACGCAGGCGCCAGATGATTACTCGTCAATATCAAATTCCCGTAGATAACGTGTTCGACTGAAAAACGTGTTCGACCGCCGGCACAGCGGGCTGAACCGAGAACAAAAATTAAGCAGGGAAAGCAATCATGGCGCAGATATTTGAACGCAGCTCCAATGCACTGGCTCGAGCGAGCCTTGTGTTGACGGGGCTGATCGTGATCGCCTTGGGGGTCACGTTGGACGGGTTGCAGCGTTCGCCCTGGGTGACACGGCAAGGCCAGCGCCCGGACCAGCCGGTGCCTTTCAGCCACAAACACCACGTGCAGGGATTGGGACTGCAGTGTCAGTACTGTCACGTGACGGTGGAAAAGTCGAGCTACGCTGGAATCCCGCCAACGAAGACCTGCATGAACTGCCACGCACAGATATGGACCAATGCACAGTTGCTGGAGCCTGTGCGCACAAGCTGGGCGACCAACCAGAGCCTGGTATGGACCAAGGTGCACGACCTGCCTGATTTTGTCTATTTCAGCCATGAGATTCACGTGAACAAAGGGCTGGGATGCGCAAGCTGCCATGGGCGCGTAGACCAGATGCCGTTGATGTACGAGCAGAACACGCTGCAGATGGAGTGGTGCCTGGATTGCCACCGCAATCCTGCGAAGAATATCCGGCCGACAAGCGAGATTTACAACATGGCATGGGAGAAGCCGGCCGAAGAAAGGCCAGTGTGGTGCTCGGTTGCCGATGTTCAGAGCGGAGTGCCGACAGCGCAGGGCGTGAACTGTGTAACCAAGGATCCGGCTGGAGCAGGCCCTGAAGTGGCGTCCTTACAGCTCCCGATGGCCGGTGCTCACGGACTGGCTGGGGACGTGGCTGCGGCCGCTATGCCCGTTGCGCCCGTATTTAAGAAGTTCACCAGCCAGGAGGAGTTGGGCCACTTCCTGGTGGATCACTACAAGATTCGGACCCCGAAAGAGCTGACCAGTTGCGAGGTCTGCCACCGATGAGCAAATACGAGAATGGCCAGATGAATGGAAACGGAAAGAACGTAGCTGCGCCGATGACTCTGGCCGCGGTGCGCGAGGAATTGAAGGGCGTAAAGGGAAAACGCTATTGGCGGTCGGTGGATGAGCTTGCCGGTACCGCCGAATTTCAGGCGGCGGTGGAGAAGGAGTTTCCGTCGGCCGCGCAGGAGTGGGTCGATCCGGTCAGTCGGCGCGGGTTCATGAAGTTGATGGGCGCGTCGATGGCGCTGGCCGGATTGGCTGGATGCACCAAGCAGCCGGACGAGCCGATTTATCCATATGTGAAGGCGCCCGAAGATTTGATTCTGGGCAAGCCGATGTACTTTGCCACGGCGCATCCATTTGCGACGGGCGCGGTGCCGGTGCTGGTGAAGAGCGATCAGTTCCGCCCTATCAAGGTGGATGGGAATCCGGAGCATCCCTATAACGCGGGATCGTCTGACCCGTTTTCTCAGGGCACACTGCTTGAGCTTTACGATCCGGACCGCGCGCAGCATGTGACCTATCGCGGCGAGAACCGCGAGTGGGCGGAGTTTGCGCAGGCCTTCCGGCAGAAGCTAATTGAGAGCAAAGATGGAACCGGGGTTTATATCCTGAGCTCGACCATCACTTCGCCAACTCTGGCGCGGCAATGGAAAGCTGCCGGGGACGCCTATCCGAAGGCGAAGCTTATTCAATATGACGCGGCTCTGGCTCAAACCTGGTTGGAAGATGCGCCGGGAATTCAGTACGATCTGTCCGCCGCGGACGTGACCCTGTCGCTGGATGCGGATTTTCTTTCAGGTGCGTCGTACCCGGGATTCCACAAGCTGGTTGGTGATTACGCGAAGCGGCGAAAGGATCCGGCGAACCTAAACCGTCTATACGCGATTGAAAGCATGCCGACCACGACTGGGTTGAAGGCTGAACACAGGCTTGGATTGCGGGCAAGCGAGATTCCGGCGTTCACGGCGGAGCTGGCGAAGGCGCTGGGTGTGGCTGGCGTTGAGTCTCCGGCGTACGCATGGACGGATGAGCAGAATAAGTTCCTCGCGGCTCTGGCGAAGGACCTGAAGGCGAACGCGGGCAAGAGTGTGGTGATTCCTGGGCTCTACCAGGACAAGTCGATCTACTCGCTCGCGATGGCGATTAACGACGCATTGGGCAATGTGGGTAAGGCGGTTTCCGTTGCGGCTGAGCCTGTGAATCCGGTCCCTGCCAAGAGCCAGACTATGGATCTGAAGGCGCTGGTCAACGATCTGAATGCGGGCAAAGTGGATTGGCTGGTGATTCTGAATGCCAATCCGATCTATTCAGCGCCAGCGGATTTGAACTTCGCGGACGCTTTCAATAAGGCTAAGACGGTGGCGCACCTGGATTCGCATCTGAACGAGACGGGGCAGATTGCGCACTGGACGATTCCCGCAGCGCATTATCTGGAGTCGTGGTCGGATGCGCGTGCTTATGACGGGACGGTTTCGATTGTGCAGCCGATGATCGATCCGCTGTATGGCGGCAAGTCGGCACATGATGTGTTGCAGATTGCACTGAATGAGCCGTTGTTGAGCGCGTATGAGGCGGTGCGCGAGACATGGAAGCCGGTCATTAAGGGCGATTTTGAGACGGGCTGGCGCAAGGCGCTGCACGACGGATGGATCGACGGAACGGCTTTCGATAAGAGTGCAAAGGCGAGCGTGGATGCGGCTTTTCACGGAGCAGTCCCCGCACCCTCCTCGAAGGATTCCATTGAGATCATCTTCCGGCCCGATCCGAATGTGTATGACGGGCGCTGGGCCAACGTGGGCTGGCTGCAGGAATTACCCAAGCCGGTGACCAACCTGAGCTGGGACAATGCCGCGATTGTCTCCGGAGCGACGCTGACGAAGCTGGGCCTGGAAGAAGACGATATTGTCGAGTTGAGCGTGGGTGGCCGCACAGTGAAGGCGCCAGTGATTGTTGCTCCGGGGCATCCGGATAACTCGGTGACGGTGCATCTTGGTTACGGGCGGCAAGTGGGACGCGTGGCCGGCGGTGCGGGATTCAATGCCTACCTGATTCGGACAGCGGATGCACCGTTCTATGCAACCGGCACGATCAAGAAGGTCGATGGCAAGTGGGGCACGGCCATCACCAAGAGCCACTTCCAGGACCACCGGTCGAAGCTGGTCAGCGGGCAGGGTAACGGGAATAACTCACTTGAAGCGGATGAGGCGATCAGCGAGCGCGGAATTATCCGCTACGCAACACTCGACGAGTACAAGGCCGATCCGGGATTTGCGAACGAAGGCGAGACGCACACCACGACCGACAAGAGCGTTTCACTGTTTCCCAATTGGGAGTACAAGGAAAATGCCTGGGGCATGTCGATCGACATGAACAGCTGCACAGGATGCAACGCATGCATCGTGAGCTGTTATGCCGAGAACAATATCGCAGTCGTGGGCAAGCAGCAGGTGCGCATTGGACGCAACATGCAGTGGCTGCGCATCGATACGTACTTTGAAGGCGATCTGGCTGCACCGCGAGCGCACTTCCAGCCAATGGCCTGCCAGCACTGCGAGAACGCACCGTGCGAACAGGTTTGCCCGGTTGGCGCGACAGTGCATACGCCGGAGGGGTTGAACACCATGGTGTACAACCGCTGCGTGGGTACTCGCTACTGCTCGAACAACTGTCCGTACAAGGTGCGGCGGTTCAACTTCCTGCTCTACTCCGGCGATGAATCCGGCTGGGATGACCCGGTCAGGGCGCTGTCACGCAACCCCGACGTAAGCGTTCGTTCACGCGGCGTAATGGAGAAGTGCAGCTACTGCGTGCAGAGAATTACGGCAGCCAGGATCGAGGCCGATAAGGAGAACCGGGCGATTCGCGATGGCGAGATTGTGACCGCGTGCCAGCAGGCATGCCCGGCATCGGCAATCACCTTCGGCAACCTTAACGACAAGGGGAGCCGGGTGGCGAAGCTGCAAGAGAATGAGCGCAGCTACCAGGTGTTGGCCGATCAGAATACGCGTCCCCGGACCAAGTATGTGGCCGCGGTGTTGAACACGAACTCAGAACTCGAAGGAATGCAAACGCCGGTGGAGCATATGCCGGCGAAGGGTTGAAGCCACGATGGCAACCAAAGACCTGATACCGAAAGATTCAAAGCGCCTCGCGGGCACTGATCCAGCGACGGGCGAATACCGGGTGCTGGGGCTGGGGCAGACATTTAGATCGGTCACCGAGAAAATTGCGGGGATCGTGCTGACGCCCAATACGCCGCTGGGATGGTTTGCGCTGTTCAGCATAGGCGGCGCTGGGGCAACGGTGCTGCTGACGGCGGTGACCTGGCTGTTCCTCAAGGGCGTGGGAATTTGGGCTATTACACAGCCGGTGGCGTGGGGATTCGCCATCATCAATTTTGTGTGGTGGATCGGCATTGGCCACGCGGGAACGCTGATCTCGGCAATTCTGCTGCTGTTCAAGCAAAGCTGGCGTAACTCGATCAGTCGTTTTGCCGAGGCCATGACGATCTTCGCCGTGGTCTGCGCCGGCATGTTCCCGCTGATTCACGTCGGCCGTCCGTGGCTGGGTTACTGGCTGTTTCCGTACCCCAACACGATGACAGTGTGGCCGCAGTTTCGATCGCCGCTTCTGTGGGACGTGTTCGCGGTTTCGACTTACGCGACCATCTCGGTTGTGTTCTGGTACATCGGCATGGTGCCGGATTTGGGCACGTTGCGCGACCGGGCAAAGTCGCCGCTGGCGAAATATGCGTATGGCATTGTTTCGCTGGGCTGGCGCGGTTCAACGCGGCACTGGATGCGGTATGAGACAGCTTCGCTGCTGTTATCCGGTTTGGCTACGCCGCTGGTGCTCTCAGTACATACAGTCATCAGCTTCGACTTCGCGGTGGCAGTGCTGCCGGGCTGGCACACAACGATCTTCCCGCCCTACTTTGTGGCCGGCGCAATTTATTCAGGGTTTGCAATGGTACTGACGCTGGCGATTCCGCTGCGCAAGTTCTATCACCTGGAAGGGCTGGTCACCGAGCGGCACATCGACAACATGGGCAAGGTGATGCTGGCTACGGGATTCATTGTGGCCTATGGCTACGGGATGGAAGCTTTCATGGCGTGGTACTCGGCCTCGCACTGGGAAGCGTTCATGTTCTGGAATCGCGTCTTCGGGCCGATGGGGTGGTCCTACTGGGTGCTGATCACCTGCAACCTTGCGATTCCATTGACGACGCTGTGGTCGAGGAAACTGCGGACGTCAATACCCTTCATGTTCTTCATCTCAATCGTCGTGAATACGGGCATGTGGTTTGAGCGGTTCGTAATTGTAGTGACCAGCCTGTACCGCGATTTTCTTCCCTCATCGTGGGGCACGTACCGCGCGACGCGCTGGGATTACGCAACCTTTGTTGGGACCTTGGGACTGTTTACGGCGCTGTTCCTCTTGTTTGTGCGCTTCCTGCCCATGATCCCGATGAACGAAATTCGAATTTTGCTGCCGGGGGCAAAGATCACACCCAAGGCGACAGCGAAGGCGGGTGACTGATGCCTCCAAGAGAAGGAACGTACGGCCTGTTAGCCGAATTCGATACGCCGAGCGATTTGGTGAGAGCCGCACGACAAGCGCGACAAGATGGCTGGCGCAGGATGGAATGCTATACGCCCTATCCCGTGGAAGAGGCGGCGGAGGCGATCGGTTTCCATCGCAATAAGGTGCCGTTGATTACGTTGGTGGGCGGTCTGATGGGGTTGACCGCAATGTTTCTGATGGAGACCTGGATCTCGGTCTGGGCGTATCCATTGAATATCGGCGGGCGTCCCACGTACTCGTGGCCTGCTTTCATTGTGCCCGCTTATGAGTGGACGATTCTGTGGGCCGGATTGTCGGCGGGTTTCGGAATGCTGGCGTTGAACGGACTGCCGGCGCTCTATCATCCGCTGTTCAACGCGCCGAATTTTCGCGATGGAGCAACGACGGACAAATTCTTCCTGTGCCTGGAGGCGCTGGATCCTAAGTTCGATCTGGTGCAGGCACGCGCCTATCTGGCGGGATTTCAGCCCGTGTCTGTTGTGGAGGTGGAGTACTGATGGACGTTAGCCGCCTCAAGACCGAATTGCAGGAAGCAGGTCCTTCGACTGCGCTGCGCTTGGCACAGGATGACAGCGCGCGTCAGGATTTTTGCTCTCTCACCCATGCGACCAAAAGCCGTCGCGTGGATGGGGCACCCAAGCTATTGCTCATGACCGCTGTCATGCTGCTGGTTGCTGGTTGCCGGCAGGATATGCAGGACCAGCCTAAGTTGATTGCTCAACGGGGGTCGGAGATGTTTGCCGATCATCGCGGAGCTCGTCCGCAGGTTGTGAATACCGTGGCACGCGGGCAGTTGCACGAGGATAGCTACTTCTATACCGGTGTGGTGCAGGGCGCGAACGGATACCGTGAAGAGCAGAATCTGATTCCGTTTCCGGTCACGATGGAAGTGCTGAAGCGCGGGCAGGAGCGCTTCAATATCTATTGCACGCCGTGTCACTCGCGCGTGGGCAACGGGATGGGCGAGATAGTCGCGCGCGGCTACAAGCCCGCGGCAAACCTGCACGATCAGGTGCGGCTGGCGCAGCCGGTCTCGCATTATTTCTACGTGATGACCCACGGCTACGGGGCCATGCCGGATTACTCAGCACAATTAACGCCAACGGATCGCTGGGCAGTTGCGGCGTATATTCGCGCGTTGCAATTGAGTCAGGCTGCACCGGCAAGTGATGTTCCGTCAGGCGTGACTGTGCGCGATCTCAAGTCCATCGCAACGGACGAGGGACATGCTGAATATGCCAACCCCTGGCGGTTGCCGGCAACAGCGATTCAAGCGTATCCACCGGATGCAAAGCAGGGAACACCGGCGCTGGCCCCGGCTTATCCGGCTGACCCGGCCATCAATATTCCAGTAACCAAACCGGCCCCCGCGGCCGCGCACTAAGAACCAGGGACGAATAGGAATGGCTCACGAGACTCACGCCAACACGCTACCAAAAGAGCTGGGCGCCCCGGCATTTGTAGACGACTGGAAGAAAAGAGCGCTGGTCGTCGCACTGATCTTTGCAGTGATAGCGGTGGGACTTGCCTTCCTTGATGGAAAAGGTTTTGACCTGGACCACGTGCTACGGGCCTGGCTGCTGGGCACGGTGCTGACCTTCGGTTGGTCAGTGGGCGGGCTGGCGCTATTGATGGTGCAATACGTGTCGGGTGGCAAGTGGGGGCTGCTGCTGCGGCGGCCGTTGGAGGCAATGAGCCGCACGCTGCCTGTGGTGTTCGCGTATTGGCTAGTGATTGCGTACGCGATGTACATGGGAAAGCTCTACCTGTGGGCGCAGGTTGATGGTTCCAAACCGAGCGAAGTTGCTGCAGCGCTGAAGTCGGGCTTCATCAACGAGGCGCAGGCGCACGCCATCGAGTTCAAGCGGCCCATGCTGAGTCCCGAGATGTTCCTCCTGGTAGGGCTGTTTTGCTTCCTGGTCTGGACCTACTACTCGTGGCGGCTAAACCGGCTGGGATTGCTGCGCGATCAGGATTCACCGGACAACACGCCGATGTGGATCAAGAAGATGGAAAACATCAGCGGACCGGGAATTCTAGTGTATGCGTTGACCATGACGGCGGCGGTCATTTACTGGGTGATGTCGCTCGATCCAACCTGGTACTCGTCGGTCTACGGGTTGCTGTTTCTTGTGGGCCAGGGCTACTCGGTGCTGGCGCTGTCGATCATTGTCTCCATCTCTCTGTCGAAGGCCGAGCCATTCAAGACGATACTGCGGCAGACGGAACAGCACGACTTGGGCAAATTCACTTTCGCTTTTGTGATGCTGAATATCTACCTGGCCTTCTCGCAATTCCTGATCATCTGGTCTGGGAATCTGCCGGAAGAAATCCCGTGGTATCTCGATCGCTTCCGAGGCGGCTGGGCTGTCATCATCACGCTCGACTTTATCTTCCACTGGCTGATTCCGTTCTCGATGCTGCTTTCGCGAGATATCAAGCGTAACAAGAAGCGGCTGGTCCTGGTGTGCCAGTGGATGGTCTTTGCGAAGGCGTTCGATCTGTTCTGGCTGATTGAGCCGAACTTCAAAGATGCGGCGCGCAACCTCCACTTCAGCTTTGGAATTCTGGAGTACGTGGCCGTGCCCGTGGCGATGGTGTCCTTTTGGGTGGCCTTCTATTGCACGCGGTTGAAGCAGCGTCCGCTGGTGCAGACCAACGATCCGCATGTCGCGGAAATTCTGGAGCCTGAACATGCCCACGCATAACGAGAATGGCCCCGAGCGCAGCATCTGGCAGCAGCCGGAAGAACACGGGCCAGATGAGATCGACGTAGCCGCGGGATATGAGAAGAGCGACGTCCGGGTAACGGGAATCGTGGTGTTCCTCACCGCGCTGGGCATCTTTGTTGCAGTGACGGGCGTGCTCTGCTACGGAATCGGAATGGTGATCAACGCGCAGTTGGACAAGCAGGACGGGCCGACGACCAAGTGGACCAAGACGGTGCAGATACGGCAGCTCGGCAACCTCCCCAACAATCCGGAAATGCAGAAGAAGATGGCTGAGCTGGCCCAGACCTTTCCGTCGCCGCGGCTGCAGGAGGACGACGGAATGCAGGAGATGGTGGACCTGCATGGGCGCGAGGACCTGCTGCTGGAAAACTACAGTTGGGTAGATCAGTCGCAGGGCAAGGTGCGCATTCCAATTGAGCGCGCCATGGAGTTGATTGCCGAGAAGGGTCTGCCGGTAGCACCGGCTGCGAATCAGGCATCGTTGATGACCGGGGATGCGAAGCAGGGCGTCGTCACCGAACCCTTGACGAATGGGTTTGCGCGGACCGGGTACGAGCAGGACGAGGCGCAGGCTGAGGCAATCGCGGAGCGGCGCAAGTAGAGTTACGGAAGCTGGACTGAAGGCGAGAACGATGCAGAGGGCAGGCACAATTCGGAGAGCGTGGCACGACGGGGTATCGGTTGCGACGACGGCACTTGTTCTGTGCGTAATTGCGCTCACTCCTTCGCTTGTGGCGCAGGTTTCCGGTTATGGAGACAAGGAGACCGGTCCGGCCAACGACAAGCCGCCTACGATTCTGAGCGGAGTAGGGATTGCGCAAAAACTCAACGGGCAACTGCCGCTGGCGTTGACCTTCACCGATGACCAGGGTAAGCAGGTGCAGCTCGCAAGTTACTTCGGCAGAAAGCCCGCGATTCTCGCGCTTGTGTATTACCAATGTCCGATGTTGTGCTCAGAAGAATTAAATGGCCTTACCGGCGCATTGCAGATGGTGGACGAAATTCCAGGTCGTGACTTCGACGTGATCGTAGTAAGCATCGATCCCAGCGAAGGAACGGATCTTGCCGCGGCCAAGAAGCGGATCTACCTGAAGAAGTATGGGCATCCGGAGACCGCAGCGGGCTGGCACTTCATGACCGGTACGCAGGCGAACATCGACGCGCTGACCAAAGCGGTTGGGTTCGGCTATGTGAAAATTCCAGGGCCTGATGGAAAGCTAACGCAGTTTGCGCATGCCAGTTCGATCCAGATCGTCACGCCAGAAGGCAAAATGGCGCAGTACTACATGGGCGTGGAGTACTCGCCCAAAGATCTGCGGCTCGGCCTGGCCGAGGCCTCTGCAAATCGCATCGGCTCGCCGGTGGACAACATACTGACTTACTGCTACCACTACGATCCGCAGACCAACAAGCACTCGCTGATCGTGGCTCGCGTAGTGCAACTCGGGGGATTGATAACTGTCTTCTCGCTGGGGGGATTCATGCTGGTGATGTTCCGTCGCGATGCGCGGCAGGGCGACAACGGGCCTGGATCGGGATCAAAAGGGACAAAGGTGAACGGATAACGGAATGAATCACATCAGTCCAGTAATCTGGCAGTTTCTCGTCAAGTGGATGACGAACTTCGCGTTGTTTCCGCCGGAGGCGTCCAAGATTGCGCCTCAGATGGACGCGCTGCTCTTCTTCATCACGCTGGTGAGCCTGATCGGGCTGACCCTCGTGGTTCTGCTGGTGACTAGCTTTTCCATTCTCTACAGCAGGGAGCGGCATCCACAGGCGGTGCAGATTGAAGGCTCGACGCTGCTCGAGGCTACGTGGACCATCATTCCGCTGGGCCTGTTCCTGGTGATGTTCGTTTGGGGGGCGCTGATTTATTTCCGTGTGTACACGCCGCCTGCCAACGCAATGAATATCTACGTTGTGGGCAAGCAGTGGATGTGGAAAGCGGAACATCCGGGCGGCCAGCATGAGATCAACTCGCTGCATGTGCCCACGGGCCAGCCGGTGCAGTTAACGCTGATTTCGCAGGATGTGTTTCACAGTTTTTCGATTCCCGCGTTCCGTGTGAAGCGCGAAGCAATTCCGGGGCGTTACACGTCTGTCTGGTTTGAGGCCACAACGCCGGGCACGTACCACCTGTTCTGCACGCAATACTGCGGCACATCGCACTCCGCAATGATCGGCGACATCGTTGTGCAGACGCCGGACGATTTCAAGAAGTGGCTGGCGGAATCAACCAGCGGCATGTCACTGGCGCAAAACGGAGAACGTCTGTTCGCCAGTCTGAGCTGCAACGCCTGCCACAACGCGAGGCCCGATGCGCGTGGACCGAGCCTGGCGAATGTTTACGGCGCCAAGCTGCCGCTTTCCAGCGGAGGCACGGTGCTCGCGGACGATGCCTATCTGCGCGAGTCGATCCTGAACCCGTCGCAACACGTGACCCAGGGCTATGCACCGATCATGCCCACGTACCAGGGCCAGATCAGCGAAGAAGGCGTTATCTCGCTGGTTGAGTACATCAAGAACCTCAACTCCGACTACCGGATCCAGCAGACGACGAACACTGTAGATCTGCTGCCGGAAGGCGAAGGCAAGACGGGAGCCGCAGCAAAGGTTGCTGCGCCTGCCAGTCAAGGGATGGTGAAGCAATGAGTACCAACGCCAACACAATCGTCAGTCTTCCCGATCAGTCGACGGCCAGAGTTCCGAAGATGAACTTCATCACGAAAGAGAACGGCCTTCTGAGCTGGCTTTTGACGGGTGACCACAAGCGGATTGCAATTCTCTATCTGATCTCGATCACTTTCTTTTTCTTCATAGGCGGTGCTCTCGCGGGAATGATCCGTTTGGAACTGCTGACGCCGCAGAGCGACTTGATGGCGACGGACACCTATAACAAGGTGTTCACCATGCACGGGGTGATCATGATCTTCCTGTTCCTGGTGCCGTCGGTTCCGGCAACGCTGGGTAATTTTCTAATACCCATGATGCTGGGCGCCAAGGATCTGGCGCTTCCCAAGGTCAACCTGCTCAGCTGGTATTTGTATGTGGTGGGCGGCATCCTGGTGATCACCACCATGGTGACCGGGGGCGTTGATACGGGCTGGACGTTTACCACTCCGCTCTCCACACATTACGTAAATACCAATGTGCTGACCACGGGGCTAGCGATCTTCATCGCCGGATTCAGTTCCATCTTTACCGGCTTGAACTTTATTGTGACCATCCACAAGATGCGCTGCCCTGGAATGACCTGGTTCCGTATGCCGCTGTTTGTCTGGGCGCATTACGCTGCCAGCATCCTCATGGTGCTGGGCACGCCGGTTCTGGCCATCGCAATTGTGCTTGTCGCTCTGGAGCGGACGGTGGGCATCGGAGTCTTCGATCCAACCAAGGGCGGCGACCCTCTACTCTTCCAGCACTTGTTCTGGTTCTACTCGCACCCGGCCGTCTACATCATGATTCTGCCCGGCATGGGGGTGATCTCCGAGACCATTTCGACCTTCAGCCGCAAGCGTGTTTTCGGCTATACGGCCGTAGCATTCTCGTCAGTCGCTATCGCGGTATTTGGATTCTTCGTCTGGGCCCACCATATGTTCATCATGGGCATCTCGAACTACGCGATGCTGGTGTTCAGCCTTCTCACGATGCTCGTTGCGGTGCCTTCCGCCATCAAAATATTCAACTGGACATTCACGCTTTACAGAGGCTCCATCACATTTGAAACGCCGATGCTCTACAGCTTCGGGTTCATGGGACTGTTCACCATCGGCGGATTGACCGGCGTCTTTCTTGGCACTTCTGGTACAGATATTCACCTGACAGAGACGTACTTCATCGTGGCCCACTTCCACTTCGTCATGGTGGGCGGAATGTTGATGGCGTTCCTGGCGGGCATCCATTTCTGGTGGCCTAAGATGACCGGCCGCATGTATCCCGAGAAGATTTCGCAGCTGGCAGCAGTGGTGACATTCATCGGTTTCAACTTCACCTTCTTCCCGCAATTCATCCTGGGCATGCTGGGAATGCCTCGGCGGTATGCGGCTTATCCGCCAGAGTTTCAGGTGCTGAACGTGTTCTCGACGGCAGGCGCGACGATCCTCGGCGTAGGCTACCTGCTTCCGATTCTGTATCTGACATGGTCACTGAAGTACGGCGAGATCGCGGGCAACAACCCCTGGCAGGCAACGGGACTTGAGTGGCAGACGCAGTCGCCGCCGCTGACGGAGAACTTCCTGGAGACTCCGATCATGGATCACGAATGCTACGACTATGAGTGGCTGGATCAACAGAAAGCTAAAGAGGTAGCCAGTGTCGGATAGCACAGCGATTGCCCACGAGGCCCATCACGAGCATCCGTCGTATCAGCGCCACCACTTTGAAACGGTGGAGCAGCAGGCGGACGCCACCAACTTTGCAATGTGGCTGTTCCTGCTGACGGAAATCATGTTCTTCGGCGGGCTGTTTACCGCTTACCTCATTTACCGCAACTGGTATTACCCTGCGTTTGTGGCGGCATCGCACCAGTTGAATGTGTGGTGGGGCACGGCGAATACAGGGGTGCTCATCACTTCAAGCTTCACCATGGCCATGGGCGTGTGGTGCGCGGAGACGCGGCGCAAGAGCGGCCTGGTGCTTTGCCTGATTTTAACTTTCCTTCTGGGCTTGGTCTTCCTGGGAATTAAGACAATTGAGTACTCGGAGAAAATTGAGAAGCATCACGTTCCGGGATTCCACTACAGTCTGAACTCGTTCCTCCATCCTGAAACCGACGAAGCTGCGACGGCCGCGGGGGACAAGCCGCTGCCGCTGGATATGGCTCGCCACACAGAGCTTTATTTCTTTCTCTACTTCGCCATGACTGGAATGCACGCGCTGCACATGATCATCGGAATTGCGATTCTGGGATTCATGATCTTCAGGGCTCGAGCCGGGGATTACACTGGGGGGCATGTGACGTTTGTTGAGAACTTCGGGCTGTATTGGCACTTTGTCGATATTGTGTGGATCTTCCTCTTCCCGCTTCTCTACCTGATCAGCAGACACGCCAACTAAAGGACCGACGGCATGAGTGACCCGACTAAACACGCACCAGAACACGCGGCAGTCCACGGCGAACACGAGCATCATGTGACGCCGCCCATTGTCTATATTGTGATCTTCGCAACGCTGTTGGTGTTTACGGCGCTGACAGTGGGAGCGTCGTTCGTTGAGATGGGGGTGTTCAACCCAATTGTCGCGATAGCCATTGGCGTTGTGAAGGCTACGCTGGTGGTGCTGTTCTTCATGGGGGTGAAGTACTCGACGAAGCTGACCAAGTTGACGGTAGGGGCCGGGCTGTTCACGTTCCTGGTACTGATCGGGATGACGCTGGCGGACTACTTCAGCCGGGCCTGGGGACGGTGGTAAAACAGTTATCAGTGGTCAGTTTTCAGTGATCAGGTTTACCGAAGGCCGCCCATTGGGCGGCCTTCATGGCTTGTAGCCGCCTGGCGAGGAGGTTCGCGGTGGGGCGAGAGGCATTTTGCACTTGCGACTGGGACGGGACTGTGGCCGAAGTGAAAGCTCTGCTTGAGTCGGGCGAGATCATCTTGCGCGGGGCGATGCGCAAACGGATCCCCTTCAGCGAAATCAAGGATGTCAACGCGAAGGCCGACCGACTCTGTTTCACCGTTGCCGGCGAAACTGTTCAGCTTTCCCTTGGGCCGGCAGCGGCGCAGTGGGCTGCTACCATTACCAACCCGTCTCCGAGTCTCGCACGCAAGCTCGGAATTACAGACAGGATTGTCGTGCGCGTCATCGGCGAGGTTTGCGACGAAGCTCTCAACGAGGCGCTCGCCAAGGCTGCCGCGATTGCAAACAAGAACGCTGGATTGCTTCTTGCCTGCGTGGATTCTCCTGACTCGCTCAACGCCGCGTTGCGCGCAGCGAAAGCACAAATGCTGAGAGGCGTCCCGATCTGGATGGTGTATGCCAAGGGCCCGGGCCATGCGATCAACGAGACGGCGATTCGCTCGCTGCTGCGGGAGAATGGAATGATCGATACGAAGGTGACCTCTGTGTCGTCGAGGTTTACAGCGCTCCGGTTTGTCGAGCGGAAGTTGGAGTGAGGCTGCTACAGACAGTGTAGGAGGTCTACTTGCTTGTTGCTCTCCGCTTAGGAGCCCGGCCTCAAATTGGAGGCTACTTCGCGCGAGTAAAGCACAGTCCAGTTTGTCTTAAAGGCTGGCAGCGTGACTGCTTGATACCAATCTTCCGCTTTGAGGCACCCGGGTAGGTGCGTGGCTATCTCCCCTACGAACGCGGCCCAACAGACCATCTCTTCATTGATTTCATAGACGAAATCAGCGGTTTCAAAAGCGATGCAAATGAGATCAACCGCATAGAGGTCGCGCTTGAATGCTGCAACAATCTCAATCTTTGTCCAAGGAATCAATTGCTCGATCTCCGGTTCACCATTGATCCAAGAGCTGTAAATCACCCCATCAGAATCGAAGTTGAAGGATACTTGACGCGCGCGGGCGAGTCGGCCCCGCTGGAATCGCACTTTGATTTTGTCTAGCAAGGGGATCATAGCCGGAATACTTCGCCTCGTCTCGTCAGACTGCGCTGCCGTGGCTCATTTTGACATGATCGAAAGCCAAGACGCGAGTCCTTTGGAATCAATATACGCTGAAGAGACGATGCCTCATCCTGACCTGACACATTCCCTCGCTGCCCTCGCCGAAAACTCTCGAGTAAACCTGCGGCGCGGGGGGCGAACGCGAACAGATCCGAAGTGCGTCGTCTACTGGATGCAGCGTGCGCTGCGCATAGTGGGCAATCCTGCGCTCGATGTTGCCATTGAAGCCGGGAACCTGCTCGGCCTCCCGGTCGTGGTGTTCTTCTCCGTGATTCCGAATTACCCGAATGCCAATTTGCGGCACTACCACTTCCTGCGGCAGGGATTGCGGGATGTGGCAGAGGACGCCGAAGAGCGCGGCGTAGGGTTCGTTGTGCGCCGGCATCCCAACAACTCTCTCGACGCATTCCTGGAGGAGACACAGGCGGCGCTGCTGATTGGCGACGAGAATCCATGCCGTGAGCCGGAACGATGGCGGAGAGTGTTGGCGAAGCGGCTGAAAATCCCTTACTGGACTGTGGATGCGGATGTGGTGGTGCCGTCCAAAGTATTCAACCGAAGCTTTGTCCTACTGCATCATTTTAGGCCGCATTTGAAACAGGAACTGCCGAAGTATCTCGTCCCACCGAAGAAAATCAAGCCGTTACATCCATGGAATCCCAAGCATGCTTTGCCGAGCTTCGATCTTTCGCGCGACATGACCGAGGGATTCACGAAGCTCGATCGCAGCGTGGGACCCGTGGACACCTTCACCGGCGGCACGCATGCGGCGATGAAGCGGCTGAAGCAGTTCGTGAATGTAGAGCTCAAGGATTACGAGGAGACGCGGAATCATCCCGAGATGAAAGGCACGAGCCGCCTGTCGCCATATCTGCATTTTGGCAACATCGGCCCTATCACCATTGCGCTCGCTGTCAATGAAGCTGTGAAGCAGGGCAAAGCTCCGGAGAGTGCGGGCGAGAAGTTTCTGGATGAGTTGATTGGATGGCGAGAGCTTGCTGTCCTCTTTGCGCGGCACGAGCCGAATTATGACAACTGGGAGTGCGCGGCTCCATGGGCGCGCAAGACACTGGTGGAGCATGCGGGGGATGCGCGGCCGCACCGATACAGCCTGGAACAACTGGAGCGCGCGGAGACGCACGACGAGCTGTGGAACGCGGCGCAGCGGGAGATGGTAGAAACGGGCTGGATGCATAACTACATGCGAATGTACTGGGGCAAAAAGATTCTGGAGTGGGCTCCAGATCCGGCGCGAGCATTCGAGTGGGCAGTGATGCTGAATGATAAATACGAACTTGACGGGCGCGATCCGAACGGGTATGCGGGGATTGCGTGGGCGATTGTTGGCAGGCACGATCGTCCCTGGTTTGACCGGCCAGTGTTCGGGCTGGTGCGGACCATGACTGGTGCTTCAACAGCAAAGAAGTTCGACGCTGAGCAATACATTCAGCAACACAGTCGGTCGGACGGCCAGTTAAAGCTGCGATAGATAAGAGTTCGTTGTCGTGTAATCTGCATCACCGTCAGTTCCTTCCTGACCGGACCATAATGGGCCATCATTCCGTTCCCGGAAACTGTGCGTTTCACACAATCTAAATCCATTGGATTTCGCTTAAACCCCCTTTGAGGATAAGAGAGGGGAGGCCGGAATCGGATTCCGGACGTGTGCCAATATGCAGTTTTCTGAGTGGGTATCCGGCCAGCCTGACCGGGAGTGCGTGGCAGGTCTGAGTTTCTCCGGGACACGAAATGGCGGCAGGTGCGCCGGATGGTCCGGTTCGCTGCTGGCGTTGTTCGCGTTTATCACGACCACAGCCGCGTGTGCGCAGAGCCAAACCGCGGAGCAGGCCAACCCGCAGTCTCCAAAGACGGTTCAGGCCTCGCCGAGTGTGCCTCCACGCGTGATTCAGGCGCAAAAATTTCTCGCAAATAGGGGATGGACTGCGGCCCGTCCTCAAGCACGACCAGGCTCGCGACTCAGCGCCCAGCGGGTTGGTGCGGCATTGACAGGGCCGACATCAAGTGCAGCGTCCGCCTCAACGGCAACCTGGCAGCCGCTGGGCCCTACGGCAGTGTTGACGCCCAACTATGGCCTGGTCACGGGCAGAGTCTCGGCGGTGGCGCTCGATCCCTCAGACTCGACGGGAAATCGACTCTACCTGGGAACCACCGGTGGCGGCGTTTGGGTAGCGCAGAACGCAGGCACCTCGGACGCGGCCAACGTAGTGTTCACTCCACTCACTGACACGCTTGAGGATCTTGTCGGAGCTCAGGATGCGTCCATCAGTATTGGAGCATTGACGGTGCAGACGGGTGAGACCGGCGTGATTCTGGCCGGCACCGGCGATCCCAATGACGCACTGGACTCCTACTATGGAGCGGGGATTCTGCGTTCCGCCGATAGTGGAAATTCCTGGAGCCTGATTCAGCTGACCGCGGACGGGAAATGGAGTTTCGCAGGAGAAGGTTTTGCAGGTTTTGCGTGGAGCACGGTTACTCCGCAACTTGTGGTGGCTGCGGTTTCCCAGGCCTATGAGGGCACGCTGGTGAATGCGGACCGGTCCAATCTCAGCTATGAGGGGCTTTACTACTCGGCAGACAGCGGCGCAACCTGGAACCTGGCGACGATTACCGATGGTTCCGGAGCAGATGTGCAGGGACCTACGGATTCATTTACCAGGCCCGACGGCAATGCCGCAACATCGGTGGTCTGGAATCCAGTGAGGCAGTTGTTTGTTGCTGCGATTCGCTTTCATGGCTATTACCAATCGGCAGACGGCATCACCTGGACGCGCATGACGGCGCAGCCGGGCACGGGGCTAAGCGCGCAGATGTGCCCCACCAATAGTGTGGCGATAGGGTCGATCGCCTGCCCGATATATCGCGGAACGCTCGCGGTGAATCCTCAAACGGGAGACACATTTGCATGGACTGTTGATATCAACAATCAGGACCAGGGTCTGCGGCAGGATCAGTGCTCGTTGAGCGCGGGCTCGTGTGAAAATCCGACTCTCACGTTTGCCCAGCGATGGAACACAGCGGCGCTTGAGACAAATACACAGGAAGGGACCACCACAATTGCCAACGGAGATTACAACCTGGCGTTGGCGGCAATACCTTCTGCGCTGATCGGCGGAGTAGACACCACGCTATTTGCCGGCGCCAACGATCTGTGGAGATGCAGTTTGGCAGCGGGTTGCGTCTGGCGCAACACGACCAATGCAAATACCTGCATGAGCGCCCAGGTGCCCGCCTACCAGCACGCGCTGGAATGGAGCATCGCCAGTCCGTTGGAGATGTTTGTGGGCAATGACAGCGGCCTGTGGCGTTCCATGGACCAGGTGGGCGAAACAGGGCAGGCGTGCGCGGCCACGGATGCAAGCCATTTCCAGAACCTGAACGCGAACCTGGGATCGCTGGCGGAAGTCGAGAGCATGTCACAGATTTCTTCTTCCCCTTACACGCTGATGATTGGGTTAGGTGTGAACGGAACGGCAGGCGTGAAAAGCGGTACGGCCACGGCTGACTGGCCGCAGATTCTGGGTGGCTACGGCGGCCCGGTGGTCATCGATCAGAGTAACAACGAGAACTGGTATGTGAACGCAGAAGCGGGAGTGTCGATTTACCGCTGCAGCGAGTCAGGCGATTGCACGCCTGCAGACTTTGGGACAAGCCCCGTGGTGACCGACGCAGATGTAGGCGGGGATGGGCTGACCATGACCACCCCGGCACCGTTTCTGATGGATCCGCTGGACCCGACGCAATTGCTGATCGGGACTTGCCGTGTGTGGCGCGGGCCGGCAAACGGCGCAACTGGCTGGGGCACAGCGAACGCCATCAGCCCGATTCTGGACAATGGCGCAAGCAACGCATCGTGCAGCGGCGACGCATTGATTCGTTCAATTTCCGCCATGGCTGTAAGCATCGGCAGCGAAGTGATCTACGTGGGCACCTACGGCTCGGCGAATGGGGGAACGCTGTTGCCGGGTCATATTCTCAGCGCGACCGTGACTCCGGGAACTGGGGCAGCGCCGGTCTGGCACGATCTGACCCTCAACCCCGTGAGCAACAGTAGCAACGGGCTGAATGCTTTCGAGATGGATATTTCGAGTATCTTCATCGATCCCCATGACCCCAGCGGAAACACAATCTACGTGACAGTGGAGGGCATTCCGAGCGCTACGCAGGCTGTGCAGGCCGTATACGGCTCCAATGACGGCGGGGCGCACTGGGCATCGCTCGATGCGAATCTTCCGTGGGCACCGGCCAGCGCAGTCATCGTCGATCCCGAGAGCGCAAACACAGTCTACGTTGCCACCGATGCAGGCGTTTATTTCACCACGCAGGTTTGGAACTGCGCGATTCTTCCCTCTACATGCTGGTCGGCATTTGGCAGTGGACTTCCGCAAGCGCCGGTAGTTGGACTGAGCACGGTTGCCAGCGCGCAGACACTGGTGGCGGCCACCTACGGCAGAGGTGCGTGGCAGACCCCATTGTGGAGCGCGACCACCGGGTGGACCAGCGCCACCGCGTTTCCTGGATCGTTGACATTTTCGAACCAGATGTTCGGGATCGCCAGCAGCGCGCAGACGGTGACATTGCAGGACACGGGCTCGCTCAGTCTGACGACCAGCGCGATTTCCATGAGCGGCGATTTCAGCGAAACAGACAACTGTCAAAATGCGACCGTTGCCGTCGGTGCCAGTTGCAGCATCCAGGTGACATTTACTCCCACCGCGACTGGGAACCGGACCGGCCAGATGACCATCAGCGCCAATGTCTACGGCGGGCAACTGATTGTGGATCTAAGCGGAACCGGAACGCCAGCCGGCGTGGTGACGCTGACTCCAGCCGCTATCAACTTTGGCATGATCGCAGTAGGTACGACCTCCTCGCCATTGCAGATTGAGGCGGGCAACGCCAGTTCGACGGCGATTCCCATCAACAGCCTTGCCGTCACACCTCCGTTCACAATTGCAAGCAATGCATGTGGCACCAGCGCGCTTGCAGCGGAAACCGATTGCCAGATGACGGTGGAGTTTACGCCGACCCAAACAGGCGTGGTGACGGGAACACTCACGCTGACAGACGCCGTCGGAACGCAGATAGTCGCATTGAGCGGAACTGGTGCCGCGCCGCCGACAGATACCCTTGGATCCACGTCGCTGACCTTTCCAGGGACCATAGAAGGACAGCTTTCGACGGCGCAGACGGTCAGCTTGACCAACAGCGGTGGTCTTCCGCTGACATCCATCGCGGTTTCGGTCAGCGGAGCATTTCAACAAACCAACAACTGTGGCACGCAACTCACAGGGCCTGCGAGTTGTGCGATCTCAGTCACCTTCGCTCCCAGCCAGGCTGGTGTCCAGACTGGAGCGTTGACTGTTTCAGATCTGCTGCGCACGCAGACGGTGGCTCTGAGTGGAACAGGCTTATTGCCGCCCGCATTCAGCATCAATCCTCCCAGCCTAAGTTTTGCAGCGCAACAGGTGGGCGTGGCCAGCGCGCCTGCAACGCTGACGGTGACCAACACCGGCGGGGCTCCGATGGCCAACGCGGGGTTTCAAATAACCGGCTTGGGTGCAAGCAGCTTTGGCATCGGGACAACAACCTGCGGAGCGGTGCTGACCAACGGTAGCAGCTGCACAGTGCAGGTAATCTTCAACCCGACCACGGCGGGCGGCAGTGCAGCCACGCTTGTTGTCTCCTCATCCACGCTGGGCGTGACAGCGGTGAGTGTGCCGCTGAACGGAACCGGGACCTCCACCACCGGGCTCAACGTGAGTCCAGCTGCGCTGACCTTCCCGGCAGTGATTCCGGGTCAATCGAGCGCGGCGCAAACAGTGACGGTGAGCAATACAGGCAGTGCCACCGCGACATCTCTCACGGTCTCTGTCAGCTCTCAGTTCGGCCTGACGCAGAACACCTGCTCCAGCAGCCTGGCAGCTGGAATGAACTGCACGGTAGGAGTCGTCTTTCAGCCGGTGAGCAGTGGGAAAGTGACCGGAGCCTTGACCGTCAGTTCGGCAACTGGGTCGAACATGGCCACGGTGGCGTTGAGCGGAACGGGGGGTGGGCTTGGGGCGATTCAGGTAACACCGCCGCTCATCAGTTTTGGTGCCGTGGGCATAGGTGCCACCAGCAGCCCCACCACGCTGACCATTACGAATCCTTCAACCACAATCGCCTTCAGCAATCTCGCGGTGTCAGTTCCTGCGAGCTTCGAGTTGATCAGCAACGCCTGCCCGGCCACGCTGGCGCCGGGAGCGAGTTGCACTGCGGGCGTGGTGTTTGAGCCAACCAGCGCGGGGGCGCAGACAGGAACCGTCAGCATCACCAGTACTACGGCTTCAGCCTCCGGGTCGGTGTCCCTGTCGGGCATGGGCTTTGACTTCTCGCTGTCGAACAGCGGCTCTGCTGTGCAGACAGTCGCCAGCGGCCTGACGGCTGACTACACTCTGGCGATTTGCGGCGTCGGTGGATGTTCCTCGGCTTCCCCCGGTCTGAGCGCTCAAGGAGCATTCGCTTTCCAATGCGGCTCTCTTCCTACGAACGCGCTCTGCGTATTCAATCCAGCCAGCGAAACTCTGAACGCGGGCGTAACCGGAAATGTGACGGTGGAGGTATCGACTGGGCAGGCCTCATCTTCGGCGGGTTCCATCATGCCGGCTGCATGGAAGATTCTCCCCTTGGCATGTGCGCTGGTCTTGTTGCCGTTTGGTTGGAAGCGGCGCAAAAGTGGCCTGCTGTGGATCGCGTTGCTGGCGGCTATCGTGGGCGGCATATCCAGTTGCACTAGCTCCGGCGGAGGAACGGGAGGGTCTGGAGGATCAGGCGGCGGTGGTGCCGGTGCAACTCCACCAGGAACGTACTCGATTCCCGTCACCGTGACTTCGATGGGAGTCCAGCACAATCTGACGCTGACACTGACAGTGGACTAACGTGCTTGTGAGGCGCAGGCCGAAGGCCGAGCCAAGCTGCGGGAAGCAAGCTGCGACCGGCTATACTCTACTTTCGGGCCGCCCGCAAAGGAGACGCTATTAAGGCCGCGGGAAGTTCTGAGAAGCAATAGCCGGAGATGGAGAAGAACTGGGAATGTCAGCCAAAGTAACTGTGGAAGATGTGGCGCGGGTAGCCGAGTTGGCTCATCTGGAGCTGACGCCGGATGAGTCAGGGCACATGCTGCAGGACTTGAATGCCATTCTCGACTACGTGGCCGAGTTGAACGAGCTGAACACGGACGGAGTGACGCCGCTGGCACAGGTGAACGAGCTATTCAGCACTGACGAAACCGGGGAATTGCGTGCGGACGCTCTGCTGCCGTCCTTGGACCGGGCCACGGTGTTGGCGCAGGCGCCGGAGACTGATCAGGTCTTCTTCAAAGTTCCAAAGGTGATTGAAAGATAGCCGTCTCCGGAGAGACTGAACGCAGCTCAGCAGCTATCCGCAATGCTGGCATTTCCGCGCAGCGCAGCAACCAAGGAAGGCGAATTGGTGGAAGCAACGGCCAAAAACGAAACGTTCGTACAGAAGCCGAAGACTCTTGCGGCGTTACGCGCGGAGATCTCCGCTGGAACAACCAAAGCAGCCGATCTTGCGGCCAGCTATTACGAGCGCATCGCACAGGTGAATCCGCGGCTTAATGTGTATTTGAGCCTGAGCAAAGACCGCGCGCTCGCGCAAGCAGATCGCGTAGACGCGCTTGCAGCGAAGGGCGATCCCTTGCCGCCGCTGGCCGGGATTCCGGTAGGCATCAAGGACGTACTCGTAATGCGCGGAGCCCCAGCAACCGCTGGTTCGAAGATTCTGCAAGGGTACCTTCCTCCCTATGACGCGACGGTAGTCGCGAAACTGGAAGCAGCGGGAGCGGTGCTGCTGGGCAAGCTGAACTGCGACGAGTTCGCCATGGGTTCGTCGAATGAGAATTCCGCGTACGGCCCGGTGCGCAACCCAGTGGATACGGAACGAGTCCCGGGTGGTTCGAGCGGCGGTTCGGCCGCGGCAGTGGCGGCGAATCTTGCTGTAGCTGCGCTGGGCTCTGATACCGGCGGATCCATTCGCCAGCCAGCCAGCTTTTGCGGAGTGGTCGGCGTGCTGCCGACCTACGGGCGCGTCTCGCGCTATGGTCTGATTGCGTTTGCCTCGTCGCTGGATCGAGTGGGACCGTTTGCCGCTCATGTGCGCGACGCGGCCACGATGCTGGGCGTCATTGCCGGACAGGACCCAAGAGACGCAACCAGCTCGGCTGCGCCGGTAGCAGATTACGCGGCGGAGAGCGACAAGCCTGTCGAGGGTCTGCGCATCGGCGTTCCAGCTGAGTACTTTGGCGAAGGGCTTGACGCCGAGGTACGCGCGGCGGTCGAGAAGGGCATCGACTCGCTGAAAGCGGCTAGCTGCAGCGTGAAGCCGGTGTCGTTGCCGCTCACCAAATATGCCGTCCCCGTTTACTATCTTGTGGCCACAGCGGAGGCCAGCGCCAACCTGGCGCGGTTCGATGGCGTGCGCTATGGGTACCGGTCGCCGGCTTCAGAGACACTGAGCGCTATGTACAGCCACTCACGGGATGAGGGGTTTGGCGCCGAAGTCAAGCGGCGCATTCTGCTGGGAACGTACGCATTGAGCGCGGGCTATTACGACGCCTACTACTTGAAAGCGCAGCAGGTGCGGCGGCTGCTGGCCGAGGAATATCTGCGGGCCTTCGCCGAGGTCGATGCGATTGTGACTCCGACGGCGCCCACAGCAGCGTTCAAGCTGGGAGAGAAGACCGGCGATCCGCTGGCGATGTACTTGGCGGACATCTACACGGTAACCGCCAGCCTGGCTGGAATCTGTGGTGTCACTGTGCCGTGCGGAACCACTGGGGCGGGTCTGCCTGTTGGGATGCAGGTGTTGGCTGCGCACTTGAATGAGGGAACTGCGTTTCGTGTTGCGCGGGCCGTGGAGGCAGCGCAGAGTTAGGAGCCGGCATGCAAATGCGGCGACAGATTGCAATCGTAGCGATGGTCCTTGTGACCATCTTCGTTGGCGATTTAACGGGATCGGCAGCGCCACGCAAAGTCCACACGGTGGTTCTGGGCGCGGCTAAAAAGGTGCCGTATTCCAAGGCCGGTGACCCGGCAGGCGCGGCCACAGGCGAAGATTCCCTGAAGATTCGAGCATTGCTGGTCGATGGCGTTCTAAAGGAGTGGACCACCGGCGATGCCCACGACGTAACCGACCGCAGCTTTGTGGTTCGGCGCGTGATCCGGCTCAATGATGCATTGCCTGGTGACAATCCCAACCCAAAGTCCGCCCCGGCTGCCAGCCGCTGGGTTTGGCAGCGCGGGCCGTGGCTGCTGGTGGACCGCGTAACTGGGCATGTGACGGCGTTGAAGCTGCCAGACTACGATCCCGGTGTAAGCCAAGTGAGCTGGTTTCGTGACTACGGAGCTTATTGCGGAGTGACCGCCACCGGGAAGAGCCTCTATGCCATGGTGGCGCAGGTTGCAGGGCGAAAGCCGGTGCTTGCCAAGAAACTGGCGGCGTTCGACGCGGAGAATCATGCCGACCCGGTATGCGGCGCGGCCGAGTGGCAGCGCGAGCCGCTGAAGATTACCTTTCATCCTGCAGGAAAAGATGGCGTGAGCTTTGACGTGGTGCCGGGGTCGGCGGTCCTTGTGGAAGAGTCGGGCGACGACGTTGAGACTCCGGCGGCTGAAGCCAAGCCGACTCAATAGCAAGTCGGCGGGTCAGCGAGTCAGCAAGTCAGCGAAGAGCATTAAGTGGGAAAAGCCTGTGGAATCGATCGATGAACTTCTGGTGAAGGCTGAGGCGGCGCATGGGCATCTGTGCGCGGGGCAAATTCTCGGGGTCCGCCTGGCGCTGCTCGGCCTGGATCGATTGGGGATTGCAGACCCGCGAGGAGCGGATCGCAAGCGGTTGGTGACGTTTGTCGAAATTGACCGCTGCGCTACAGACGCAATCGCGCTGGTGACAGGCTGCAGACTCGGCAAGCGCGCTCTAAAGTTCCGCGATTGGGGAAAGATGGCCGCGACCTTTGTGGATCTCAGCTCGGGGCGCGGCCTAAGAATTGTGGCGCTGGAGGACTCGCGGGATCTGGCACGGGCGCTCTATCCCCACGAGGAGAGCAAGAGCCGCCAGCAGATGCTGGCCTATCGCGAACTCTCCGATGCCCAGCTTTTCCGCGAGCAGTGGGTACGGGTGAACGTGGGGCCTGCTGAGTTGCCTGGAACCAAGGGCGAACGCGTTGTGTGCGCGCGCTGCGGCGAAGGCGTGAACTTTGGGCGATTCGTGGAAGCTGAGGGAGAACGCCTGTGCCTGAGTTGTGCGCGGCCAGAGTTACGCTATTGGGAGCCAGAAGACAGCGACCAGTGAACAGTGGTCAGTGATGAGCGGACAACGGGCAGTCAACAATGCGGAGTCGCCTGCGGATAGCGGACAGTGATGTGATCTTCGTGAACGCGGCCGGAAAGACGCCTAGCGTCTGTCCGAGGTCTTGCTGAAATTCCAGAATGCCCAGAGCAAAAAGAGCAAAGCAAGCCCTACCGGAATGAGCAATAGCAAGCGAAGAAGAAGGTCGAGCATGAGGCGCTCCTGTATTCCACCCTCCGCCGTGCGAGACGACCATCAGAGGAGCGTCAAGCGCAGAAGGCGTTCTATGTCAGGAGAAATCTCGGGTGATAAAGGTGGAATACTGTATCTGTAAAGGTTTTATAAGCGGGCGATCGCGCTCCGAGTCGCCTCGGATTAGACGCGAATCGCTCTGACCGGACGCATGTCCAGCCTTGACACGCCCCCGGCCACGCGTATCTTATCTTTCTAGGCATTCTTTCGGAATCCGGACGGATTGAATCACCGGCTGAAGCGCGTGGTTTATGGTTCGGACAATGGGAGGAATGCTGTGTCGAACAGGAAGCAGACGGCAGTTGGGTTAAGGGTACGGATGCGGGCGCGGGACCGAAAGCCTGGTTTCAGCGTTCGGCAAGCGTGGCTTTCCCCCCAGAATCTGGCCAGAACGAGGGCCGGATCGAACGGCGGCCAGGAACATTCCCGGAGACAAATCTATTGAGGCGGCTGGCTAAGGCTGGGTGCGTCTGTGCCCCGAAGGCAAAAGGTTGCTTGCTACCGGGGATGGGCCAAGAAAGAGTTTAGGAATGAGTGTGGTGATGACTTTGGCATTGTGGGCGGATATGCCTGCCGGAGGAGCAGCGGGCAATCTCACCATGCTGCTGCCCTTGCTGTTGATCCCTGTGCTTTATCTGGTGATGATCCGGCCGCAGCAGAAGCGGCAAAAAGAGTGGCAGGCCATGCTGGGCTCCATCAAGGCAGGCGACCGTGTAACCACTGCCGGCGGCATTCGCGGCATCATTATTTCAATCAAAGACGATGCGTACGTGATTCGCGTGGCGCCGGACAACATAAAGTTGGAAGTGGCCAAAAGCGCAATTGCGTCGGTTACCACCCAGGACACCGCGGGCGCTTGATTTTTTTTGGACCTGAGAATAAGAGAAACGGGACGATGAATAAGAATCTCACAAACAGATTTGCCCTGATTGTTGCGGTGCTGTTGATCTGCATATACGGCATCTTCGGCATTCCTTCCGGGGTCAGCGGCAACGCCCTGCTGGAAGCGATGAGCAAGCGGATCCACCTTGGACTTGATCTGAAGGGTGGCGCTCACCTGATTTTGCAGGTGGTGGTGAGCGAAGCCGTAAGCGCTGAGACCGACAACACCATGGCGCGCGTTCAGCAGGATCTGAAGGCAGCCAACATCAGCTTTGCCCAGGCCCTGAAGCCCGATCCGACCAAGCCGACGGTGATTCGCGTGGAAGGGATTGCCGCGGGCAAAGCCAACGAGGCGCTCTCCACGCTCGACAGTAAGTACTCAACGGAATATGACCTGACCGGCGGTGGCGCGGATAACACCGTCACGCTGACCATGAAGCCTGCAATCGAGAAGGCACTGGAGCAGAAGACCGTCGAGCAGGCGATCGAGAGCATTCGCGACCGCGTTGACTCGCTGGGTGTGAGCGAGCCACTGATTCAACAGTACGGGTTAGGCGACAACCAGATCCTGGTCGAGCTTCCCGGCGTCGAAGACCTCGACCGCGTCAAGAGAATCATTCAGGACACCGCGCGGCTTGAGATTCACGCTGTGGTGGGTGGCCCATATAAGGACGAACAGGAAGCGACTGCCAGTCTGGGCGGCAACGTTCCTCCAGACGACGTTCTGCTGCATGGTTCGGGAAACCTGGCGACGGGTTCCGATGCGGACAGCGTCTACGTGTTGCAGCGGATTGCGATTGTCGCAGGGCAGGACTTCCGCTCCGCTGATCCCGGCACGGACCAGACTGGTCGGCGCAATGTCCGGTTCACGCTGACCAATGAGGCCGGCGACAAATTCTACGACTACACCAGCAAGAATGTGGGCCAGAGCATGGCCGTGGTCATGGGCGGCCGCGTCCGCGAAGTTGCCAACATCCAGAGCGCGATTCGCGATTCGGGCGAGATCACGGGCAGCTTTACTCCGGATGAAGTAACCATCCTTTCCAAGATGCTGAGGACCGGCGCGTTGCCGGCGTCGTTGAACTATCTTGAAGACCGCACGGTAGGTGCATCTCTGGGTGCGGATTCCATCCACCAGGGTGTAACGGCGGCTGTTGTGGGAGTCCTGGTAGTGATGGCGTTCATGCTCATCTACTACCGCGGCTCGGGCATCAACGCCGATCTGGCGTTGGTCATGAACCTGGTGATTCTGCTGGGTGTTCTGGGCTTCTGGACGGGCGCCACGCTCACCTTACCCGGCATCGCCGGCGTCATTTTGACCATCGGCATGGGCGTCGATTCGAACGTGCTGATCTTCGAGAGAATCCGTGAAGAAGTAAGGGCCGGGAAAGCTCCATCAGCGGCCGTCGACCAGGGCTTTGCCCATGCCTGGGTGACCATCATCGATACTCACGTCACGACCATCGTTTCAGCGGCCATCCTGTTCGTCTTCGGCAGCGGCCCGGTGAGAGGATTTGCCACCACCCTGACCATCGGTCTGGCGGCCAACCTGTTTACGGCCGTCTATGTATCTCGCACCATCTTCGATTGGCACCTGAACAAGTTGAAGCCAGGGGAAGCAGTATCCATTTAGGACTAGGCTCGGACCAGGCACGACAACTGCCGAGTCGGGATGATCGATTGGCAGCGGATGCAGAATAACGGCGGAGCAAACGGGCTCCAGCCCTCAGGAAGCGGAGAGAACCAGTGGAATTGTTTCGCAGCGTAAATGTTGATTGGCTAAAGCTGAAGTGGTATTTCCTCGGCTTTTCCTTGATTTTCAGTGTGGCCGGTGTGGTCAAGATGAGCATGAACTGGTCGCAGATCGGCAGCCCCGTGCCATTGAGCGTGGACTTCCGCGGCGGCACGGAAGTGCGGGTGAAGTTTGAGCAGACGCCCGACGTGAATCAGATTCGTCAGGCCACCGAGGCATCGGGAATCAAGGACGCGCGCATCCAACCTATTCAGGATGTGGGATCAACCTCAAGCAACGAGGTGCTGGTCAGCCTGCCGGAGCAGCATGACGAGACCTCGCTGGATGCCGGTCGGGAGCAGATTCAGGACGCGTTGAAGGCCCACTACGCAAATCCCTTCGAGGTGCGTAATGTGCAAGTTGTGGGTCCCACAGTGGGCAGGCAACTTGAGAAGCAGGCCGCCCTGGCAACGCTTTACTCCATGGCGGGGATGCTGATTTATCTTTGGTTCCGCTTCCAGTTGATCTATGGCGTGGCCGCAGTGGTTGCGTGTTTCCACGACACATTGATCACCGTTGGAGCATTTGCGCTGACCGGTCAGGAAATTAGTCTGACTGTGATTGCGGCAATTTTGACGCTGGTAGGCTACTCAATGAACGACACCATCGTGGTCTTCGATCGCATTCGCGAAAACCTCAGGCTGAGCCGGCGGGAGGCACTGCCCGATGTGGTCAATCGAAGCATTAATCAGACGCTGAGTCGAACCGTGCTGACCTCGGGACTGACATTTCTGACAGTGCTTTCGCTGTATGTTTTTGGTGGACCCGTATTACGCGGTTTCTCATTTGCACTTGTGGTTGGTATTCTTATCGGCACATACTCTTCCATTGCAGTTGCAGCTCCAATGCTGGTGTCCTGGCAGGAATGGCGAGCGAAGAAGGGCAATGCCGTAGCCTTGCCGGCCGCGAAACGGGCAAGGTAAAGGGCGCAAATTCGCAGTCTGGTTGCACCGGTTTTGCAGCATGCGTTGCATGTGACGAATTGTTCTGATAGAAGTTGAGCACGCTCGTGTGGTACCGTTTGATTCCTGGGAACATTTGATGTTTCCACGGTGTCTAAGTAGAGGTAACCGACACTCGATTCGAGGCTGGCCATGTTTGAAGATTCCACGTTTGAATCCGCAGGCAGGATCAAGAGCAAAAGCAAGTATTGGATGCTGGCGACCTTCATCACCAACGGCTCCATCCTGGTGCTGCTCATCCTGATTCCGCTGATCTACCCTGAAGCACTTCCCAAAGCTGCGATGCAGACGCTCCTGGTAGCGCCGCCACCTCCGCCGCCACCGCCACCTCCGCCACCTCCTGAGGTGGTGCACGTGGTTCACGTGCAGTCGGAGATGATGAACAATCAGCTCACGGCTCCTACCCGGATCCCGCACGACATTAAGATGGTAGCCGAGAAGGAAGCGCCGCCATCGCAGAGCTTCGGCGTGGCCGGCATGGAAGGCCTGGGCGGCGCGGGTGGAGTCCCCGGAGCGTTTTCTGGAATGGCAACGTCTGCGCCTAGAGTGCAAGCCGCGCCTCCCAAGAAGGTGAACATCTCCGGCGGTGTGGCCGCCGGAATGTTGCTCCAGAAGACGATTCCGCTGTATCCGCCGATCGCCAAGGCAGCCCGTGTTTCCGGTACCGTGATTTTGCAGGCCACCATTTCGAAGTCGGGAACGATTGAGAACCTTCGCGTCATCAGTGGCCCTGCGATGTTGCAGCAAGCGGCTTTGGATGCAGTGAAGTCGTGGCGTTACAGGCCATACCTGCTCAATAATGAGCCGGTCGAGGTAGAAACTACAGTGAATGTGGTCTTCAGCCTCGGCGGATGATGAACTCTCTGGCTCCTTCCTGCTGCTTGGGAAGGAGCTTCACTTTTTTACTTGAATACGTTCGTCGCAAGCGGCGTATTCCTCAGCAGCCGCACCGCAGTTGCAACTCACAAGAAACTCCTTAGGAGGAACGATTCAGTGATTCTCGCTCAGCTCACGCATTTCGCTTCGCACGCAGTCACCAGCTTGGCCCTTTTCCAGGAAGGGGAGCAGACCGTCAGCTTCAGCCCGATGGGGCTTTGGGAACATATGGGATGGCTCGCACGCTGCGTTGCCATTCTTCTATTCATCGAGTCGATCTGGTCGCTGGCCGTAATGATCGACCGTTACCTGTATTTCTCGGCAGCCCGCAAGCAGTCGCGCGAGTTTGCGCCTAAGGTCGCCGGTGCGCTGAAAGACAGCAAGCTGGAAGAAGCGATCAAGATTGCCGATCGCAACAAGAAGTCCCATCTGGCCGAGGTAGTCACGGCCGGCCTGCAGGAGTTCCGTGCATCCGCCGGTCAGGCGACCG
>Ga0187847_10000739_pt1 | contig 33559 bp, 31 predicted proteins | sample June2016WEW_4_10_FD_132458 | JGI IMG/M metagenome (GOLD analysis project Ga0187847, IMG submission 132458) | Peatland microbial communities from SPRUCE experiment site at the Marcell Experimental Forest, Minnesota, USA - June2016WEW_4_10 | ecosystem: Environmental > Terrestrial > Soil >...
AGCTTGCGGATCGATTCGGCGCGGTTGGCTATGGTTCCCAGACTGCGCACCTCGCCATCCGGCTCGGCTATGGCAACGGCTATCGTTTCGGCATGGATATCCAAACCTAAAAATCGTACCTTTTCCTTCATGACCGGTTCCTCTCCGCTTGTGGCTCTGCACTGTGCTTCCTTCCAGAATCACAGCCTAACCCACGGTCAGCGCATTGGACCGGTCACTCCATTCTGACTAGACTGTACGATTCGATAATTGCTCGTTGACAAGCGCGGGCGAGGACGCCCGCACGACAGCCGGCCGGAAGCCGGCGCTATGTTCCGGAGATTACGCGGCCTCAGGACTCGTACCGATTCCCAGCCTTTCTCATAGCTTGTCCAGATGCCTGAATCCGCCGGTGCCGATCAGCATGGTGGAGAAGATCATGAAGTTGTAGCAGGCATGAACGAGTGTGCTGGCGGCCAGGGAGCGGGTCTTGAGGCGCACCGCGCAGAGAATCAGGCTGACCGTGACGAGCAGGAGAAACGGACCGAGCGAGTGGCCGGTCTGCTCGGCATGCATGAGGGCGAAGGGAATGCTGGTGGCGATGGACCCGGCCACCATGGCGGGGATGGACCATTGGGGATGGCCGTTTTCGTCGAGCGGGAGAGCTGGCTTGCCATTGCTCTTTTCGGTCGTCCAGTCCCAGGCGGTGGCCAGGGCGGGGAGCAGGAAGCCGCGAAAGAATATCTCCTCGCAGAACGGCGCAACGGTGACGCCGAAGGCGAACATCAGCCAGGCGGCGCCGGGGGTGCGAAAGATATCGTCGATCGGCGCGTGGGCGGGTCCGGGCAGCAGCGTTTGGTCGATCAAGGCGAGGAAGAAGCAGCCAAGAGCCAGCATGGGCAACCGCAAACCGAGCCGGAGAGCCGTTTCGCCGCGCCAGTGAATTCCGCTGAGGAAGCTCTTGTTCCAGATCAGCGGAAAGACGAAGAAGGACAGGAGCAGAGCGACGAGATAGAGGACCGCTTCCGTGCCGAGAAGGTATTGAACATTGGTCTTGATCTGATCGGTATTCGAGACGCCGTCGTAATGGAAGTACAGCGCGATCCCCAGCAGCGCCATCATGCACGCAAACCCGCAGACGAGAAACGCTGCCAGCAGGGCGAGATGGCCAAGGTGCGGAATGCGCGCGGGGGCGGCGGCCTCGGGCTGCGAGAAGGACTGAAAGAACTCCGCCGGCTCATTGGCGACAGGCCCGGCTTGCGGCGCGATGGAATTCTGGTCCGGCTCTTGCGGCGTGTATTCGAGGTCGCTCATGGCAGCACCGTCTTCTTTCCGCGGAGGGCGGATTTGTTTTTGGCGGTTTTCTTTGCGGGTGGGCGCTTCGCTTTTGAGCGCGATGAAGCAGGTCCTTCGAGTCGCTCCGCTCGCTCAGGATGACAATCGAGGGAGGGTTCGTGGTTTCCCATCGTCAGTGGAGCGTACGGTTCCACCGGCTCCAATCTTCCATTGCTCGACTTATAGTAACGGGCCAGGAACTGGCCGGTGTAGGAGCCGGGAGTGGCGGCGATCTTTGCCGGGCGGCCTTCGCCAACCACGCGGCCACCGTCTTCGCCGCCTTCGGGGCCGAGGTCGAGAATCCAGTCGGCGTTGCGGATCACGTCCAGGTTGTGTTCGATGATGATCACCGAGTTGCCCAGGTCGGCGAGCCGGTGGAGAACCTCGAGCAGCTTGCGCACGTCGTCGAAGTGCAGGCCGGTGGTCGGCTCGTCGAGCAGGTAAAGCGTGCGGCCCGTCTGGCGCTTGCTCAGTTCGCGCGCCAGCTTCATGCGCTGCGCCTCGCCGCCGGAGAGCGTGGTCGCGCTCTGGCCGAGATGCACGTAGCCGAGACCGACATCGACCAGGGTTTGCAGCTTTTGGCGCACCTGCGGCACGTCGGCCAGCACGGGAAGCGCGTCTTCGATGGTCAGGTCGAGAATGTCGGCGATGGAGTGGCCGTGGAATTGAACCGCCAGCGTCTCCTGGTTGTAGCGGCGTCCGTTGCAGACTTCGCACTGGACGTAGACGTCGGGCATGAAGTTCATCTCAATGCGGCGCTGGCCGTCGCCCTGGCAGGCCTCGCAGCGTCCGCCGCCGACGTTGAAGCTGAAGCGGCCCGGCTTGTAGCCGCGTTCGCGCGCCTCGGGCAGCATGGCGAAGAGGTCGCGGATGGGCGCGAAGACCTGCGTGTAGGTGGCGGGGTTGGAGCGCGGAGTGCGGCCGATGGGGGATTGGTCGATGCGCACCACCTTGTCGATCTGCTCGGCTCCGGTGAGCGAGTCGTGCGCGCCGGGGTCTTCGCGCGAGCCGTAGATCGCCTTGGCCAGCGAGCGGTAGAGAATATCGTTGATGAGCGTGCTCTTGCCGCTGCCGCTGACGCCGGTGACCACGGTGATGACGCCCAGCGGGATGCGGATGTTCACGTCCTGTAAGTTGTGTTCGCGCGCGCCGGTGACGGTGAGCCACTTGCCAGTAAGGGCGCGCGGCTTGGCGCGTTGCAGCATGGGTGCCGCGCCGGAGAGATAGCGCCCGGTCAGCGATTCGGGACAGGCCATGATCTCGGCGGGCGTGCCTTGCGCAACGATCTGGCCGCCGAGACGGCCCGCGCCGGGGCCGAGATCGAGGACGTAGTCGGCGTGGCGGATGGTCTCTTCGTCGTGTTCGACGACCAGCACGGTGTTGCCGAGGTCGCGCAGTTTGATCAGGGCCTCAATGAGCCGGTTATTGTCGCGCTGGTGCAGGCCGATGGAAGGCTCGTCGAGTACGTATAGCACACCGCGCAGACGCGAGCCGATCTGCGTGGCTAGGCGAATGCGCTGCCCTTCGCCGCCCGAGAGCGTGGCGGCGTTGCGGTCGAGAGAAAGATAAGTAAGCCCGACGGCGCAGAGGAATTCCAGGCGCTCGGCGACCTCGTGGCGGATGCGCTCGGCCACCAAGGCCTCGCGCGCGGTAAAGGTGAGGTTGATGGCCGCCGAGAGCGCTCGGTTGAGCGGCAGGGCGGTGAAGTCGGCGATGGAGAGGCCGCCGATCTTGACCGCCAGCGACTCAGGCCGCAGACGCTTGCCGCGGCAGACGGGGCACGGCGTGGCGGACATGTAGCTCATCATCGACTCGCGATAGGAATCGCTGCGCGCCTCTTCGATGCTGTCGCGCAGAAAAGTCAGAATGCCGTGAAAGCCGGTGCGCGGCGCTTCGCCTTTGGGCGGGCCGTAGACGAGCAGGTGCTGGTGGCGCGGGGGCAGCTCTTCGAATGGGATTTTGAGGTCGATTTTGTAGCGGTCGGCGGCCAGATGAATGAGCCGGAGCAGGTATTGCGACGAGGAGCCGGGTCCGAGACCGCCGTCCAGCAGCGGCTTCGACCAGTCGGTAATCACCTTGGCGGGATCGAGATCATAAAGCGACCCGAGGCCGTGGCACTCGGGGCAAGCGCCGAAGGCGGAGTTGAAGCTGAAGCTGCGCGGCTCGAGTTTGGGCACGTCGAGGCCGCAGTCGGGGCAGGCCATCGAGGCGGAGAACAACTGCTCCTGCGGCTCCGATCCGCCAGCCACGGCCACCAGCACGAGACCGTTGGCCAATTGCAAGGCCTTGGCGACGGCCGCATCAAGGCGCTTTTCGATGGAGAGCTTTCCGGCTGGCGGGGGCGGCGCGTCGGGCGCGGGGGGCTTGAGCAGAATGCGGTCGATGACCGCTTCGATGGTGTGGTTCTTGCGGCGGTCGAGCAGCACCGGCTCGGAGATATCCTGCATCTCGCCGTCGACGCGGGCGCGGAAGCCCTGCCGGTCGAGCTGGTCGAGCAGTTCCTTGAATTCGCCTTTGCGTCCGCGGACGATGGGCGCCATCACGGTGACGCGCTCGCCCAGGCCGAGTTCGAGAATGCGTTGGACGATTTGATCGGAAGTCTGGCGCGAGATTGCCCGGCCGCAGTTGGGGCAGTGGGGCGTGCCGACCGAAGCATAGAGCAGGCGCAGGTAGTCGTAGATCTCGGTGATGGTGCCGACGGTGGAGCGCGGGCTGCGGCTGGTGGTCTTCTGCTCGATGGAGATGGCCGGCGAGAGACCCTCGATGGAGTCCACGTCGGGCCGTTCTATTTGATCAAGGAACTGGCGTGCATAGGCCGAGAGGGTCTCGACGTAACGGCGTTGGCCCTCGGCATAGATCGTGTCGAAGGCAAGCGAGCTCTTGCCCGAGCCGCTAAGGCCGGTGACCACCGTAAGCGTGTTGCGCGGGATGCGCACGCCGATGTTGCGCAGATTGTGCTGGCGCGCCCCGCGGACCGTGATGTGGGTGATGGGCATGGTTGGAATCGGAATGGGCACCCCACCCTTCGCGTTTTTCGCGAAGGGTGGGATCGTGCTCGCTAGAGTTGGCGGTGGCTGCCGTCGCACATAACAGGATTGGCGGTGTGCTTGCAACCGCAGAAGTAGACGGTTTTGGATTCGGCGGCATCGAATTTTACCGGCGTGAAATCGCTTCCTTTGTGGCTGCCGTCGCAGAAGGGCTGGCTGGCGCTCTTGCCACAGGCACACCAGTAGTAGCTCTTGCCCGCTTCGACTTCGACGGGATAGGGACTTTTTTGAGCGATGGTCGGTTCCGACATGGGGATTCTCCTCGCAATGCGTAGAGATATTATCGCCGATAACGGAGAAGCGCATCTCGATTGCGGAGGAAATCGGCCCGCGAGCGCGGTTTTAGGGCGGTTTGGGGCGGCTAGGTCCGGCTGTTTACCGGATTGCAATACTCCGCGGGGTATTCTATTCGGCAACAGCAATTGGAGTTGGCGCGGCAGTTTTTCTGAGACAATCGCAGAGAGCGATTCCCGGGCTGTCGAGGCAAGTTTCGGATGGCATGAGAGCAGGGCGGCGCGTTCCAGATCGCGGGGAAGTGAGCGAAGGCGGCAGCGATGGCGGATTTGTTGAATTTGACGATGTTGGCCTGTGCGTCGGTTGGCTCGATGGCCTTCGGGATTCTGGCGGCCTATGGAATCCTCCGTGTGGCTTTTGCGCTGATGAAGCCGCGCGAACAGGGAGTTGGGTTGAAGGCGCAAACCCAGTCCGCGCGCATCGCTTAGCCGGGGCAAGCACTCCTATTGGAACTGGAACCAGTTCACGTTGGAGATGCTGGCGGTCGATCCGCCCCCACTAAATACGACATAGAGGTCATGAACACCGGAAGCACCCGAAGCGGCAGCCGTGACGGTCTGCCATGTTTGCCAGCCGCCGGTTACCGGCAGCGCGACCGCGGCGATTTGCGTTCCGGTCAGGCTATCGAGATAGAAGGTGGCCGTTCCGCCGTTGCCGGCGCTGGCCGTACGCACGCTGACTGCTGTGACACCCGTTCCGAAATCAACATTCCGATAGACGGTGTAGGCGCCAGGAGCGATATAGCCCAGATCGTATTCGCCTGTGGTGTCGCCGGTGGTTTCGGTTTCCAGCTCCGATTCGCTGGAGAAGCTGGAACCTTGAATCTGCGCGGTAGCCTCAACCGGGGGCGTGCTGCCGTTCTGCGTTCCCGTCCACGTAAACGTAACCGCGGACAGGGCGGGCAGCGCATAAGAGAACGACTGCGTGCCCCACTGCACCTGGAGGCTCTGGCTGGAGGCTGAGACGTTATACGCGATCAACGCCGTCGAGCCATCCGGATTCTGGAATGCGACGCTGGCAATGGCGGGCGTATTGCTGGAGTAGATGCGCACAGCGCCCGGCAGTACATATTTGCTGTACTGCCCCAGCGTGTAATACTCGACGTACTTGGTGACCGCGCCGGTCGTGTTGTTGACCGTCACGATGGGGGTGCAGGTATTGCATCCGCCCAGGCCCGCGTCCTGGGTGAGATCGGGTCCCAGGTTTTGATCCAGCGCAAGGCTCCACTTCACATAAGACTTGGCGGAGTTGCGCAGCACCTGGGTGATCTCCACAAAGTCGGAATAGAACTGATCGCCGATCCAGGTGCCGCCGGAGTGCTCGGTCTCCCATGTGCCTAAGCTGGGGAACTCGTTCTGCACAAGTTGCTGCGCGCCGGGCGCGCCTCCATAGCCGTGCCATGCGGTGCCCGCCACCTGCGTCAACTGCTGCGCCGTCAGCCCGCTCAGGACATACTCCGGAAACGACGGCATATCCCAGTTGTGGTCCCACACAAAAACCTTGGTGGAGAGATTGGCATTCTGGAGCGCGGGAAGCACGTAGCCCGAAAGCACCGGCAACTGCACCGTATCGTGCATCTGCATACTGGGATAAGCGCTGGTCGGGTTCTCCGGCTCGTTCTGCAACGAGATGTAATCGATGGGCACGCCGGCTGACGCGTATGCCTGAATGTACTTGACGAAGTAGTTTGCGAATGCTGTCTCGTTGGCCGGGGTCATCAACAGGTCTCCGCCCATCATGGAGACCGGATTCATCGAAGCGGGGTCCTTCATCCATCCCGGCGGGCTCCAGGGATTGGCCATGAGCTTCATCTGGGGGTTGAGCGCCTTGGCGCTTTGGATGATGGGCAGAATGTCGACCTCATCGTGGGCGATCGAAAAACCCGTCAGGTTGAGGTCTGTCGTGCCCACGGGCTGGTCATCGAATGAATAGACCGAGCGGGCAATGTCGGATGCGCCCATGGGAATGCGCATGAAGCTGAGGCCGATGCCGTTGCCGTTGCGCGTGAATAGATCGTTCATGGTGCTGGCCAACTCGCCGCTCTTCGGGGCTATTTCGTTCAATAGATAGGCCGCCGAATCGGTGAAAGCCGCGCCAAAACCTTCGATGCTCTGATATTGCTGTGTCGAATCGACAACAATCGTGCTCGTGCCCGCGTCCGCCGTGCTGGCTGTGAAGTTGATGTCTGGTTGCTCGGCCAATAGCTGGTGTTGGTCATGCGTGCTGAGAACCACGGCCACCGACCCGTCGACAAGATATGCGCCCGTGGCAACCCCGCTGCTGGAAAAACCCGGCGCGACAGCAATTGCATTGATCGTCGTGGTGGAGGAGATTACGATGGGCGATGAGTAGAGCGAGGACGATGTGCTGGGCATCGTTCCATCGGTCGTGTAATAGATCGTGGCCCCGGCCGTGTTGTCGGAAAGAGTCACATTCTGCCCCGAGGCTACGGTTCCGGGATTGGGCGAAAAAGCCGGCGCTGCGGCGTTGATGGTGTAAGTCCCCGTGCCGACGGCGCTGGTCGAATAACCTGAAGCAATGGCAATCGCTTCAATTGTCGTCGTGGAGGAAACAGCGATGGAGGACGAATAGAGCGTGGAGGCGGCTGTCGGGGCCGTGCCATCGGTCGTGTAGTAGATCGCCGCTCCTGGGGTGGTATCGGCCAAAGCGACCGTCTGCGCCGAATTGTAGGTTCCCGGCGCGGGCGAGAAAGTGGGCGTAGCCGCGGTCGGGAGGGTAATGGTGTAGACTCCCGTCGCGACGGCGCTCGTTGTGTATCCGCTGGCGGCGGCGATGGCTTCGATTGTCGTGGTGGAGGATACCGCAATGGAAGCCGAGTAGAGCTTGGAGCCAGTCGTGGGCGTCGAGCCATCGACCGTGTAGTAGATCGCCGCTCCTGGGGTGGTATCGGCCAAAGCGACCGTCTGCGCCGAATTGTAGGTTCCCGGCGCGAGCGAGAAGGTGGGGGTGCCAGCGATTGGAGGCGGCGGGGGCTGGGTGCCGCCTCCGCCACCGCCGCAACCGGAAAGGCAGAGAGAAATCAGAATGGCCGCGCAAAGAAATCTGCTCATGATCGTCGACACTTCCTACATACAACTTTACGCCAAAACGCGGGAGCGTGCTCTTCTAACAGAAATGCATGTTCATTGGGGATCTGGCTGCGGGAACTGGCCCCCCCGATTCTGGCGGTTTTGCATGTCCTGCCGCTGCTGCTGGCGCTGATCCATCTCCTGCTGACGCGCATCGACCATTTGCTGCGGGCTGTGGGGCCCGCCGGGTCCGAAGTTGGAACTGGGCCGGTAGGTTGGCGGGGCTGGCTGCTCTTCCGCGTCCTCGTCGACCGTAGGGGCGGGATTGGCGGCTGGCTGCTCGTCCCCGGCATGGCGGGCACTCAGCACGATCTCGCGCGGAGTACCCTGGCCCTGGTCTCCAATCAGCATGACGTTGTACCCGGAGCCTTGCAGCAACTGGGAGAGCACGTCGCGAGCCTGGCCGGGGCCGAAAGCGCCAAAAACTCGCTCGTCGGCGTCGAATCCCTCCACCTTTGCGCCGGTGTCGGCGGCCACGTCGTTCAAAATCTGCTCGAGGCTGGAGTTGGAGGCGTCGATGCGCAGGCCCAGGCTGTCCCAGGTGACGGTGGCATCGACGGGCTTCTCGTTGGCCGGCCAGAGCGGCGCCTCGGGCTCTGGAGGGGGCGCCGGAAGAGCCGCTGGCGGCGGCAACGGAGATTGTTCCGGCGGCGCGGCGTGGTGCTTGCGCGGATGAACCGGCTGGTGCGCCGGGGCGGATGGGGCCTCGGTTGCCGGTGTTTGCGCCGCCAAGAGCCCCGCTCCGCACAAAGCCCCGGCGAGAACCGCCAGCGAGGCAAAGTTGCGAACGCGAGCTATCCCTGGCAAGACCGGCGAGTTGAACGGGTTGGCATTGCGCATGGGTATCGGCTCCTGGCTGTGCTACCACGTTGTCAGGCCGCGCAGAATGTAGGCGGTCAGGCCTCAGAATCGAAATCTGGAGCCTCCGGTCCCGGGCCGTCTTTCCGCTGCTGCTCTACTGTACTAGACTAGCAGTGACCCGCGGACGCTCATGCAAGAGATTTTTGCGTACGTTCTAAACCCAGGAAAGGAATTTCGGCAGATGCGCCTCAACTTGAAGGGTTTTGCCGCGCCGGCGGTCGTGTTGGTGTTGCTGTTCTCGCCTGAGCTCATGAAAGCCACCAGTTGCACTACGCAGGCCGCGCTGTCGCCGCAGGACCGCGATGCGCTGATGGCGGCCGGGGGGCGGCTGGCGGTGGCCGTGGCTCAGCAGGATTCCGCCAGCCTGAAGGCCGCGCTGCTGCCCGCCGTGGCCCAGGACTGGGACGGTATTCACGAAGCGGCCGAGGCTGGCGCGGCGCTGATGAAGGGCGGGAAGGTGGAACTGCGAAACCTCTACCTGCTCGACGCGAGCAGCCTCGCGGCGGCCGCGGATACGCAATTCTTCTGCTCCAACGCGAGCGGCTCCCTGACTGTGACGCTGAACATGCATGCGCTTCCTCCGGGCCGCTACGCGGTGGTGCTGGCCGATGCCGCCGGCGCGCCCAACGCCGGGCAGTTGAGCTTTATCCTGGCCTGGGACGGGCCCGCCTCGGGCTGGAAGCTGGGCGGCCTGACGGTGCGGCCCGGAGCCCTCGACGCGCAGGACGGCACCTGGTGGTGGACCCACGCCCGCGAACTGGCCAAGGCGAACCAGTCTTGGGCCGCATGGTACGCTTACGAGACCGCGCGGTTTCTGCTCGTGCCGGTGGATTTTCTCTCTTCGCCCAATCTGGACAAGCTGAATGGCGAGCAGGCGGCGATCGCGAATTCTCCGCAAAATGCTTTCCCGTTGACCCTCCCCGACGGTCCGCGCACCTGGAAGATCGACTCCGTGCGGCTGGACGCGACGCTGCTCCACGCCGATCTGGGCGTGTTCTATGAATCGACCGGAGTGACCGATCCGGCGGCCCAGCGCACCGAGGCGGTCGCCGTGCTAAGCGCGCTCGTGAAGGCGCAGCCGGGGCTGCGCGCCAGCTTTCATGGCCTGTGGGCCTACGCCGTCAAAGACGGCAAGCCGACGCCGGTCATGGAACTGCCGATGGACAAGATCCCGTAGAGGCAGGGACCAGGGATACGGGAAAAGACTGGGTGCCTTTGTCATCCTGAGCGAAGCGCAGCGAAGTTGAAGGACCTTGCGTCTCGCCTTTGTGCGGAAAGGGTGGGATAAATCGACTCTTGACCCTCATCCTGTCCATTCAGGACAATCGAAGGACAAGGAAGGAAGAAGCCCATGCCAGCCGTCATCGACTTGCGTTCGGACACTGTCACGCGGCCCACGCCGGCGATGCGCGAGGCGATGGCCGCGGCCGAGGTGGGCGACGACGTATACGGAGAGGATTCCACCGTGAATCTGCTGGAGAGCCGCGCGGCCCAGACCTTCGGCCGTGCGGCTGCCTTGTTTGTGCCCAGCGGCACCATGGGAAACCAGATCGCCATTCGCCTGCACACCCAGCCGGGCCAGGAGGTGATCGCCGAATCGCGGGCGCACATTCTCGACTGGGAGATGGCCACGACCGCGGTGTTTTCCGGCTGCCTGGTGCGGGCAGTATTCGCCGAACGCGGCATTCTGACCTGGAACGAGATCGAGCCGGCGATCTACGAGCGGGGAGCCTTTCGCGCGGCGACGGGACTCATCGAGATTGAGAATACGGCCAACCTGGCGGGCGGAGGCTGCACACCGCTGCCGGTGCTCAAAGAGATTTGGGCCGGCGCGATGGAGCGGAAACTCCCCACGCATCTGGATGGAGCGCGCATCTTCAATGCGGCGGTGGCGCTGGGCGAGGATGTAAAGACGCTGACGAGCGGCTTCGACACGGTGATGTTCTGCTTGTCGAAGGGGCTGGGCGCGCCAGTGGGGTCGATGCTGGTTGGTTCGGCGGAGGCGATGGCGCGGGCGCGGCTCTTCCGCAAAGCTCTGGGCGGCGGCATGAGGCAGGCGGGCGTGCTGGCGGCGGCGGGGCTGATTGCGCTGGAGCAGGGACCGGGGCGGCTGCATGAAGACCACGCCAACGCGCGCCTGCTGGCCGAGGCGCTGGCCAATATTGAGCCGGTCGAGATCGACCTCGATGCCGTCGAGACCAACATCGTCGTCTTCCGGCTGAAGGGTGGGCTGAAAGCGGAGGACGTGACGTCGCGGCTCAAAGCGCGCGGCATCCTGGCCAGCGCGGTTGGGCCGGCAACGATTCGGCTGGTCACGCATCTCGACGTGGACCGGGCAGCCTGCATTATCGCGGCCGAGGCGCTGGCCGAGGAGATTGAAGCCGCTAAGGCGCACTGATGAGCGCGATGCAAATCGAGCCATGAGAAATCAGCTTTTCCCTGGAACGGAAACGCGCTCCACAAAATCCGCGAAGACAAAGCCATCGCGTTCGACAACTTCTCCAGCCTCCAGATTCACGGGAGCGGCAAACATCGGCCCGTCATAGGCGCAGGTATGAAACTCGCCACGCTCCGCGCAGAGGTCGATCTCGGGCGGCAGATCGTCGAGCAAAGCGGCATCGAATTCTCGGCCCGCAAACGATCCCGGCAACTTTCGCGGATCGACGCATACCACCTTGGCGCGCAGGCCGCCGGCAACCATTTCGCGCGCCAGCGCTGCGGTTGGAATCCCCCACAGGGGGAACAAAGGCTCAAGCCGGGTTGGCTCCAACTGCTTTTCGCGATAGGCGCGAATATCGGGCAAAAACAGATCGCCGAAGGCAATCGCATCGACATTTTCACGGATGGCCCGGTCGCAGACCTGGCTCATCAACTGCTCGTAGACTTCGTTCGAGCAGGGCCATGGCAGCGGCACAACCCACAGCGGCAGCCGCGCCGCTTCGGCCTGGGCCTCCAGAACGGAGCGGCGCGTGCCGTGCATGGCCACGCGCTGAAATTCGCTGTTCACCGTGGTCAGCAACCCAACCAGTTCAATGCCGGGTTGCCGGCGCAGGACGTGCAGCGCCCAGGCACTATCCTTGCCGCTGCTCCAGGACAATAAAACACGCTTCATTCGTTCATCATAACCGCCAGCCGAGTTGGAGGCCGCGGCGGTCCTGGCTTTGCGGTATCGCCTGAGCAATTCGATATATCGGATGTAAAACCAGGGAGAGTAGTGTTATTCTGGGTCCGGTTCGCGACAGGACCGCAACTTTTCTTGCCGCGTAACGTTCAAGTTATTAACAATCCGGAAGGCAGACGGCACTGGCAAGAAGCCCCGGAACGCACCACCCCTGGAGGAATTGATTCATGGTGAAGAAGACTGCACTTGCACTGTTGTTTGCTCTGACTCTATGCCCTGCGGCATCGTTTGCGCAGATTGTGGTTCGCATCGCCCCGCCGCCTATCGTCGTCGAAGAACGCGGCCGGCCGCCCGAGGCGGGCTTCGTGTGGATCGACGGCTATCACCGCTGGGAAGGCGGCGCCTACGTCTGGACCCCCGGCCGCTGGGAGCGTCCGCCCCATCCCGGAGCGCGCTGGGTTGCCCACCGCTGGGTTCATCGCGGCGATCATTGGGAACTGCGCGAAGGCCACTGGCGCTAAACCGAAGATCAAACAGAAAAGCGGGGCCTGCGCCCCGCTTTTCTTGTCAGATTGGCTGTAGTGTGGCGCCTTGCTTCTGGTGCGGCCAAGCCGAAGGAAGCTGGCCCCACCGCAAGTGGCTCAGCTGATCACGATCACATCGGTGGCTGCCGCCGCTGCCTTTTCGGCGCGCTCCATCAGCTTTTCCGCCACGGCATAGAACTCGGCTGCTTGCGGGCTCTTCGGCCCGGCCAGAGCGACCGGCAGGCCTCGGTCGCCGCCCTCGCGAATCGCGGGGACCAGCTCGATCGATCCGAGGAAAGGCACATTGAACTGCTGCGCGGTGCGCTCCGCTCCGCCTTTGGAAAAGATGTCGATCTCCTGGTGGCAGTGCGGGCAGGTAAAGTGGCTCATATTCTCCACGATGCCCAGCACCTCGACGTTGACCTGGGCGAACATCTCCAAAGCCTTGCGCGCATCCTGAAGGGCCACGTCGCTGGGCGTTGAGACCACCACGGCCCCGGTCAGCGGGACGGTCTGGACCAGCGAAATCACCACATCGCCGGTGCCCGGAGGAAGATCGACGACCAGATAATCCAGCTCGCCCCACTCCACCTGCTGCAAAAACTGGCGGATGATCTGATGCAGCATCGGTCCGCGCATCACCAGCGGCTTGTCGCCGGGCGAGATGTAGCCGATGGAGATGGTCTTGACGCCGTGGGTCAGGTTGGGTTCGATGCGGTTGTCGCCGCCCACGCGCGGCTGCTGGGTCGAGCCCATCATCAGCGGCACGTTCGGTCCATAGATGTCGGCGTCGATCAGGCCAACGCGCTGGCCGAGCCGCGAGAGCGCTATGGCCAGGTTGACGGCGACGGTGGTTTTGCCCACGCCGCCCTTGCCGGAACCGATGGCGACAATTTTCGATATGCCCGGCAGTGCGACGGGCGAAGGCATGGCAGGTGAATGAGCCATTGTGTTTGGTTGCTCCTCTACTGCTTAGAGATGCGTTTCATTTGTCTTGCGGTGCGGAGGCCTACGAGCTCTCCGGTGCGGCTGTGGCGATATGCGCCTGCTTGCGGCGCACCTGCTCGGCTTCGCGATGCTCGCGGCGCAGCATCGCATCCGCATAGCGGCGCTCTTCGTCGGGGGTTTCGGGCAGTGCCTGCGGCACGCGCACGCGCCGGCCTTTCTCGTCGATGGCCACAAAGACCAGATACGCGCTGGCCACGTGCGACTGCGCGCCGGTCTGGGTGTTTTCGGCCCACACCTTCACGCCCACCTCCATCGAGGTGTTGAAGGCGCGGTTGACGCTGGAGCGGAGAGTGACCAGATCGCCCAGATGCACCGGCCGGATGAAGTCGATGTGGTCCATCGCCGCCGTGACGATGTAGGTGCGCGAATGACGGTAGGCGGCCATCGCGCCGGTCAGATCGATGAAGTGCATGAGCCGTCCGCCCAGCAGGTTGCCCAGCGTGTTGGTGTCGTTGGGCAGGATCAACTCGGTCATCTCCGACTGCGTACTGGCTACCGTGCGGGCCGCTGGGTGAAGGCCGGTCTGGGTGACGGCGGCGTTCTCGGTGGGACTCATCGTGGGTCTGCTCCGTTTTCTGGCCTGGTTATCGAGCTCAACTGCCGCCGGATATTCGGAAGCTCCGCTCTGAGGCGCCTGGAGATGCCGTAACTAGAGCGTCCAGGTCCGAGGCCGGCCTAATTACTTTGAAGGCGGCCCTGTTTCGTAAACTCAAAGAGGCCGCACCCGTATTCAAGGTCCGGAGTCTGGGCCGGGTCCGTATTTTCATGAAGGCTTCCGGCGTCGTCAACATACGAAAAAGAAACGAGGGAAAGCCGCGCAAACGCCGCCATGATAGTCGATGGAAAAAATACCCGATGAGCGTTGAAATCCACCCTTTCACGACCAATCGGCAAGGAAAAGTAAAGCCGTCCTCCTGGGCGCAACACCCTTTGAAGACTGCTCATAAACAAGAAACAAGCATTTGGATCAACAGGATCGGAATAGCGGCCCAGTCCAAAATGCTCGGCGGCGTGAAGGCAGGATAGCGAATCAATCTCATCTGCCTGAAAACTCCGCAACTCCGTGGCGTCGTCCTGAAAGAAAGTTAGACCTGCCAAAGGACTTTGCAGAGCGCGAATATCTATTACTGTTACGGACATAAAAACAAGCAGATGCGCTATAAAACCGTCCATGCGCGATCCGATGTCGATATGCCTCTCCGGGCGGCGTTGAAAGATCTTTCGCGCTGCCCACAAATCCTGATGGAAATAATCCCCGCCCGCCGAGCCTGCAGCTTTCTTGCGATCATTGAGAATGGGGAACAGATCCAGCAATCGAATACGGAATGCTCCGGAGGGACACATCCGGCGATAGGAAGACATATCGCGAACAAATCCAGGAAGCGCAATGAGATTTTCAATGAAGCCTCGCGGATAAAACCCCAGAAATTCGACAATTCTAGAAAGACAGCGCCGATACCGTCTCATCGTCGGATTCTTCAAGGCTTCACCTCGGTGTTCTCCATCCTTGTCGCCAATTATAAACACTCTCAATAGGGATGAATCTGAGCTGTAATCGTTGAACTAGTTGCGCACCTGGCGATTCGTTCGGTATCCGCGGACTCGCCAATTTATCGCGCCAAAAGCCAAGAAGCGTGGAATTATGGAACCGAAAACGGCGCAAGTCGTTGATTATAAGATCATATGAACACTAGGCCAGCTCTTGTAAGCACTCGCCCAAGTTCGCCTGCCGCCGGATACAATGAGACTGGCAGCACGTCTGAAACGGCGCACACTCCCAGTTTCGGCAATCGCCGCCAATTACGCAAATCCGCAGCGGCGACCTAAGGCCGCAATCGAGCAAAATGGACAAGATCGCCGGCCTCAAAGAGATATTGGAACTGGACCCGAAGAACAGCTTTGCCCGCTACGGATTGGCGATGGAACTGGCCGCCCGCGGCGAGACGGACGCGGCGCTGTCCGAATTCGATACACTGCTGGCCAGCGATCCCGGCTACACGGCCGGCTATTTCATGGCCGCGCAGACGCTGACCGCGGCGGGCCGGGCGCCGGAGGCTATCGCCCGCCTGAGGACCGGCATCGAGAGCGCCGAGCGCAGCGGCAACCGCCATGCTGCCGGCGAAATGCAGGACATGCTCGACGAACTGGACCGGTAGGCGCCCACGCGTTCGCGCAAATTCCGGAAGGTCTTCACCTCGTTTTTATCTCAATCGCGTCTATACTGTTGGTATGCCGAAGTTTTCCATTGTCGTTCCCTTTCACAACGAAGAGGAGAACGTGACCGTCTTGTACGCGCGCCTGAAGCAGGTGATGGAGCAGGTGGGCGACGCCTTTGAAATTGTCCTGGTGGACGATGGCTCGAACGACCGCACCTATAAGCTGATGGAAGAGATTGCCGCGGTCGATAGCCGTGTGCTGGTCATCAAGCTGCGCCGCAACTTCGGGCAGACCTCGGCGCTAGCCGCGGGCTTCGACCACGCTTCGGGCGAGTTTATCCTGGCCATGGACGGCGACCTGCAGCACGATCCCGCCGAGGTTCCGCACTTCCTCGAAAAGCTCGAGGAGGGCTACGACGTGGTCAGCGGCTGGCGCAAGGAGCGCATTGATAACTTTGTCATGCGCCGCATTCCCTCGCGCTGCGCCAATTGGCTCATGGCCAAGCTCTCCGGCGTCGATATTCACGATTTCGGCACCACCTTCAAGGCCTATCGCCGCGAGGTCATCCAGAATATTCCGCTCTACGGCGAGATGCACCGCTTCATTCCCGCGCTGGCCGCATGGTATGGCGCGTCGATCTGCGAGATTCCCATCAAGAACGTGCACCGCGAACGGGGCAAGAGCCACTACGGCATCGGCCGCACCTTCCGCGTCTTCTTCGACCTGCTGACCATTCGCTTCCTGCTCAAGTACATGAGCCGGCCGCTGCATTTCTTCGGCGCGTTTGGCGCGTTGGGCATTCTGGCGGGCAGCTTCGTCTCGGCGGTGCTGCTGGGCATGAAGCTCCTGAACCCGCATCAAAACGTGATGGATGCGCACGGGCCGCTGTTTGTGATCGCCGGCGTGCTGATCCTGGCCGGCATTCAGTTGCTGGCCGTCGGCCTGCTGGGTGAGTTGCAGGTGCGCCACTACTTCACCAGCCAGCATCCCACGCCGTATACCATCGACCGCATGGTGCGCCTGCACGCCCCCGAAGAGCCGAGCATGTTGCCGGGCAGGGAGTAGGGGGTAGGGAATAGGGAATAGAAAAAGCCCCGCTTGGCATTGCTTGGGCGGGGCTGGTGTTTTATCGGCATAGAAGTTTCCGAAGTGTGCATCGTTTGTCTGGGCTCACCGACTGTTCCCTATTCCCTTGCGTTCGCACGCCCTCAGGGTGCATCCTTGCCGTGAGATGAAAGCAATCCAGATTCACGCAACAGGCGGCCCCGAAGTCCTCCAAATGGACGAATTGCCCATTCCTCATCCGGGGCAGGGGCAGGTGTTGATCCGCGTCGAAGCCGTGGGGGTCAACTTCATCGAGATTTACTTTCGCAAGGGCGTCTACAAGGCGGCCCTGCCGCTCATACCCGGAAGCGAGGCCGCAGGCACGGTCGAGGAACTTGGTCCGGGCGTGACGGGATTTGCCACCGGCGATCTGGTGGCCTCGGTGGGCGTGCTGGGCAGCTATGCCGAGTACGCGCTGGTCCCCGCCGCGCAACTGGTCAAGGCGCCCGAGGGGCTTACACCCGAGCAAGCAGCGGCCGCCATGCTGCAAGGCATGACGGCGCACTACCTGGCTTATTCCACATGGCCGTTGAAGGCCGGCGAGACGGCATTGGTTCACGCCGGAGCGGGTGGCGTGGGCCTCTTGCTCACGCAGATGGCCGCGCGGCTGGGAGCGCGCGTGATCACCACCGTTTCCACTCCGGCCAAGGCGGAGTTATCTCGCGAGGCCGGCGCATCCGAGGTGATTCTTTACACCGAGCAGGACTTCGAGACGGAGGTTAAGCGGCTCACCGGCGGCAAAGGCGTTGACGTGGTCTACGACTCGGTAGGCCAGACCACCTTTGAGGGCAGCCTCAACTGCCTCCGTCCGCGCGGGCTGCTGGCCTTGTTCGGCGCATCCAGCGGGCCAGTGCCGCCCTTCGATCTGATTCGGCTCAGCGGCAAGGGTTCGCTCTTCGTGACTCGCCCGACCTTGTGGCACTACGTGGCCACGCGCGCCGAGCTGGAGGGTCGCGCCGGCGATGTGCTCGGCTGGGCGGCAAAAGGCGAACTCAAACTGCGGACCGAGTTCATGTATCCTCTGACCGAGGCCGCGCAAGCGCAGACCGATCTGGAGTCGCGCCGGACGACGGGGAAGATTTTGCTGGAACCGTAAAGAACGGGGAATAGGGACTAGGGAACAGGGAACAGAGATCCGCTAACTCGCTGATTTGCTTTCGTCATCAATTGCCGGTGTTCCACAAATGCTCCGTGCCCGATCCATGCGATTTTTTCCTGTCGCATGGGTGGGAAACTACGAACCTCGAACAGTCAATCCATCGGAACGAAGATCATGAGCAAGATTTCCATAGCCGCCAACGACCATGTCTTCGTCCTCACTGGCGCGGGCATCAGCGCGGAGAGCGGCCTGCCGACCTTTCGCGCGTCGGACGGCTTGTGGGCCGGGCATCGCGTCGAGGACGTGTGTACGCCGGAAGCGTGGGAGAGCAATCCGTGGCTGGTCTGGGAGTTCTATTCGGCGCGGCGCGATGCGGGCGCAAAGGCCCAGTCCAATCCGGCGCACGTAGCGCTGGCAGCGTTGGAGGCGCAACTTGGCGACCGCTTCTTTCTCTGCACACAAAATGTCGACGACCTGCATGAGCGTGCCGGCTCGCGGCGGCTTGTGCACATGCACGGCGAGCTCGCCAAGGCCCACTGCGAGCGCGATTGCGGGCGGCCACCGGTCGAGGATCGTGCGATCTACCGCAGTCTCGCCGAGGTTGGCCGCTGCCCGTGCGGCGGTCGGCTGCGTCCGCACATCGTCTTCTTCGGCGAGATCCCGCTGGAGATGGATCGCCTTCAGCAAGAGATCCAGAAAGCGACGCTGATGGTCGTGGTGGGCACGTCGGGATCGGTCTATCCAGCGGCCAATTTTGTCCATTGGGCGAGGCAGACCGGCGCGCGCACCGTTTACGTCGGCCCGGAGCCGCCACTGAACGCCTCGGCCTTCACGCACGTTGTCGAGGGCAAGGCCGGCGAAGTGCTGCCGGGTTTGTTTGTGGCGGAGTGACTCAAGACCAACCTATTCTTCGGCGCGCGATGGGAGCGGCGGTTGCTGTTTTCTCCCCTCGGCTTCCCGGTCGAGCATGGCGCGCTTGGGAACTTCGATCAAATCCTGATCGTGTGCGGTGTGACGCACTTCGTCCTGTGCGGGGCGCAAGGTTCTGGGCGTCGTATGCATGTGTTTTCCTCCATTGCTTTCTGTGTGGCCGCGATTGGCCGGTTCTACGTCTTCAGCCAATTTTCTGAGACTCGGGCTAGCGCGACTTGATGTACTCCACGCGCCGGAAGCGCAGCCCGGTCCAGTCCTCGTCGATCGCCACGGCGCGCACGGTGTCAAATCCCGCGGCTTTCAGCGCATCCCATCCGGTGTCGCGATTGAAGTCGCACTTGTACTTCTTCGACGCGCCTTTGGGATAGGCGAACCACACCGTCGCATCGCCCACGGCGCGCGCCGCCACGGGCCCCGCAAGCGCGTCTGCCTCGCTCTTCTTGGTGACGAACGCCAGCAGGAAGCCGATCCCGGCAACCGACTCGATGTGGCGATGAATCGTGAGCACCGGCAGGCGCGCCAGCTCCGCCTCAAAGCTCTGCGGTGCATGAAGAACGAGGATCTCTTTCCGATCCTTGAGATTGAGTTTTTCAAAAATTCCAGCCATGGATTCACATCCTATTCCCCTTCGCGAAATAATCTGCAAAATGTTTTGAGATTCGCTCAGAAGTGGAACCGGTAGCGCAACTCAGCCGAAAACATGCGCGGATCGTTGTAGTGGAAGCCGCCGATGGTGAGCGAGGTATCTTCCAGGAGACGGTGGTTGGTGACGTTGAGGATGCTGCCGGAGAGCTTCCATCGCTCGCCCAGCGCGTGTCCGGCCGATACATCGAAGGTCGTGTGTACCGGCAGATAGGGGCCCTGGTAGGGGCTCTGCGCTGCGCTTTGTAGTCCGTTGGAGAAGCCCGAGCCGTAGTAAACATTGGTGGAAAACCAGGTCTTCAGCGGAAGATTTGCCGTGAATCCGGTGTTGAGCGTCTGCCGCTGATCGTGGTCGACGGGCGTGTAGTTGGGGCCGAGGTCGCAGGCCGGGTCATTGGGAACACTGCAAGTGAAGCCGCCGATGATGTTGCCGCGCTGCTCAGCGATTTGATTGGAATAAGTCAGATGGAATTGGCCAAGCCTAGCCAACTCGGGCGAGCGCAGGGTCAGCTCCCAGGCACGGACGAGAGCTCCATCGACGGCGATGGGAAAGTACATACTCGATTCGCCGAGGTTGGAGTGATCGAGGAAGTTATTCACGCGATTCTTCACATTGGCGACGTCGAGGAGCCAGCCCCTGTAAGGAATCTGAATGCCGAACTGATGCTCTTCATCGCGCTCGGAGGGGATTGGGGTGAAGTCGTTTTCACCGGCAGGCTGCTGGCTGGCGTAGTTGAGAACGGAACTGGAGACGGTAAGGATGGGAGCGGGCTGAAAGAAGTGGCCATAGAAGCCGCGCAGAACCCAGTGAAGGCGGGGAATTTCTACGGTTGCGCCGATGCGGGGATAGATGGCGCTCTCGTTGAGCCAGGCGCGATAGATGGAGAAGCGCTCGCCGCCGAGCAAAGTGATGTATCGGCCCAGCCGCAGGTGGTCGGCGAGATAAAACTCGACCAGCCCGGCGTTGGCGGTCTTGGAGTCGGGGCCGTAGATGGTGCTGGGCGTGGTGGTGTTGTCGACGACGCCAAAGAGATCGTTTTCCGCCTGATAAAACGAGTAGAGACCCGCGGAGAAGCTATTGGGTCCGACTTCCAGGTGGGCGTCCGTCTGCGCGCCGCCGTAGTTTGACCCCTGATGCCAGGTGGTGGAGACCGGCGTGTCGGATGCGAGCGAATCGTAATTGGCTTGATTGAAGTGATAGAACGGCGCGATGGAGAAAATCGCTTTGGGCGAAAGCGTATGCACCCAGTTCGCGATTACGAAACTGTCGCGCTCGGTTTGCGCGTCGCGGAAGCCGGCGGAGAGATAGCCGTCAGGGGGTTCCTGCTCCCAGTCGTTTGCATTCGGGTCGTAGGGAACGTCGAAGTAATCCTGGCGGTATTGTGCGTTGAGCCGCAGTTGATCTTTTGGCGTCTGATTGCGAATCAGCGAAACAAAGCCGCTCTGGGAGTTAGTCGCATCGTGATAAATCGCAGCGATCGGCGGGGCCAGACCATAGTTAGATCGGGAGCCTGCAAAGCTTGTGTACCAGGCGTTCTTTTCCGAGTGGTCGCCGAGCGAGAGTTGCGCTTCGCCGGTCCCGAGGTTGCCGCCAGTGAGCAGCAACTCGCCTTGGCGGTCGCGCTCGAAGCCATTGCGCGGCAGCACATTGAAAACCCCATACGTCCGGTCTCCCACATCGGCGGCATAACTGCCGCGCTGGGTTTCCACCGCATCGATGTCTTTGGGATCAATCTGCGGCCCGACGTTGGAGGCGATCTTGGTGTTGGGAATCGCAGTGCCGTCGATCAGCCAGCCAGTCTGATGGCCGCCGCGCATGTGCAGCATGTCGTGCGTCATGTAGGCGCCGGGTACGTAGTCGGTAATCATCTCCATGCCGATGGTGCGGCTGGCGCCGGGGGTCTGGTCGATCTCGGCGCGGGTGATCAGCGTTGTGGGGGTCACGGAATCCAAATCGGAGACCGAGCTTGCCAATCCCTCGACAGTGACGGTTTGCGTCTCTGTGGCGACCGCCAACGGAACGTGTACCACCGGGTTGGTGCCCGAGGCCAGCGTGAGCGGCAGGGTGACGGGGCCGAAGCCGGGAGCCGTGACCTCCAGGCGATAGACGCCGATGGGCGCCGGAGGCAGTTCAAATGTGCCGTCGGCGCCGGTGATGGCGCGCAGAGCAAAGGCCGAATCGGCTGCCCGCAGCGCGACCTGCGCCCCGGCGATGGGACGGTGCTGGGGATCGTGGACCACCCCATGCACCGTGGCAAAGACATTGGCCAGCGCGGGGATGGAAACGGCGAAGAGAATTGCTGCGAAAGCAGAATGAAGTCGCATCATCGTACAAACCTCCGGGCAAAGCATGGCTGGGCGCGGACTGCCTTTCAAGCCGCGAACGCGCGGCGCGAAAGATTTCTGGCGGGAAAGATCGATTCGATTTTCAGCCGAGAGTATTTGCGGGAGGCGAGCGGCCAGCGCGCGAACAGATCGGACTCAGCCGGGCAGCGGCGCGGCCGGCAGCGGTCGCGTGAGCCTGTGCGAGCAGAACGGGCAGGCTTGCCGGCGCTGCGGCCAGCGCATCGACCGATGCCGTGTTCGGAACGTCATAGCCGGGGAACAACGGGCAGGTTGAGGGCGCGGTGACGATGGGTTTGCCCGATGCGCCCTGCGCCATCGTTTGCTTCATCGCGCAGTGGTGATTGCCGTGGCGGCGGCAGCAGGACGGCAGGCGCGACTCCTCGCCGCTTGGCAGCGCCGCCGCCAGCGGGCCAAGCCCAAAGAACAGAATCAGGAAGATGGAAAGCCCGCGCCGCATCTGGATCTCATCCTAGTGGTGGAACCGGGACAATGCGGACGGCAAATCCTTCAAGGTTGCATTTGCCACCCGCGGCTCTAACCTGCTATCGACAACATCATAGCAAGGTAACAAGGAAGCCTGCCCGGTCGTTCCCGGCAGGTACACCTGCTCCGGCCCAGGCTTCCTCATTGTCAGCTAACTCAGTCAAGGTCAAAGAGATTGTCTTTGCTTGCTACTGTCCTCCTCCGGCTGGCTTTGTTAAAGCTGCAACCGGCATCGGCATGAGCATGATGTTTGAAGCGGGCGATTTGGCAGGAACCTCGTCCGCGTTCTTGGCAATCGGCGCCGGCTCGCTTTGACTCTTGTTCCACGCGGCCGGTTGAGGTACGACCTGGATGATGTTCATCATGCCAAGGTCTTCGTGGCCGAGGATGTGGCAGTGGAAGACGAAACTCCCAATGTCTGGTCCCCGGAAGTCCACCAGCAGCGTGACGCTGGGGAACGGGTGAGCGGGGTTTCCATCCCATCCGGGCACTTCGATCATATCCAGATATTGGCCGGTGACGGCTGGAGCCAGCGGCGCGCCGTTGATGGCGAAGTTGTTTTGCGACTGTACCAGGAAGTGGACCTGATGGAGGTGGAATTCGTGGTTCTCCTGTGCATGGTTCTGCACCGTCCACTGCTCTACTGTACCCTGCGTAGCGGTGATCGCCGGGGGCGCGTTGGGGTTGAACACCGCCGGCGTCTGCGGGTACACAGTCATGAAGAATTGATTCGTGACGGTATTTTCGGAGAAGTACAACAGGCGTGTTTGCGCTATGGGCGCTGCTGCCAAGCCGGCGAAACGCTGCACAGCCGCCGCGCTGACCGTCGAGGGAGTAACATCCGCTGTGCCATCGTTGCTCGGAGTATTGCCATGCGTGGCTATGTTGAAGATAGGACGGTTGGGATCGCAATCGCCGTTCGCTCCGGTGGCGATTGCGGTCGTCACGAACTGCGCTGTCTTGACGCTGGCTGTGGGTGTAGTCAGGATAAACTCGACACGCGCGGCCGGCGGCAGGCGGAAGTGAGTCACCGGAATCAAGCTCGGCGTTGTTGTGCCGTCCTGAGAGTTCACCGGAACCCCGTCAATACCCACCAATTCCAGGGTCTGCGCCACTCCGTTGTATCGCACTTGCAGGTCCATGATGGTGTCCGCGGAGGAGTTGGTCACGCGCCAGAACTGTTTTTGCCCAGGGTTCACGCTGAGGACTGCGGGCGTGAAGGTGACCGGACCATTCGGCGGGTTGGCCTGATTGGAATCTATCGGTACATTGTTGACCGTGATGTCCTGGAAAGGGACGCCGTTGGTGCAGCCTCCCGGTCCTTCGGCGAGGCCTTGAACCTGTGGCTGGTCGCGAAGCACCAGAACCAGTTGGGGAAGTCTGGCCACCGCGGGCTGCACATTCTGAATCCCATCCACCACGATGGCGCCCGATGCGCCCCCAAGCACAGCGGGTTCCGCAATGCCGTGGATGTGAGGATGGTACCAGTAAAGCCCCGGCGGTTCGTTCGAGGGGAAGGCCACATTATATTGGAAGGTTTGACCGGTGTTGATGATCGTCTTGATCACTTCATCTTGACCGCAGGTGGGCGATGTATTCGTTCCGTGGTAGTGAATATTCACCGACGAGGAGTCCATCGTCGCGGAGCCGCAGTTCGGTGGATTCACCTCCATCGGATTCATTCCCGCCGGCGTATTGTTGGTGATCGTGATGACCAGGTGATCGCCGGGGAGCACGTGCAGGGTTGGATTCTCAAGACCGCTGGGCGTCATGAAGCAATACAAGGTACGGCCTTCGTCGTCAGTTCTCGTTTGATAGGAGAAATTGACGGCGAGGATTCCGTGCGAGCTGAAGAGCGCCACGGGATTCGCAACCGTACCGCCGGCGGTGAATCGAGGGCAAGGGTTGGCAACAGGAGCCACTGCTGGGGGGGTGAAGGTCGTCTGTGCAGCGGCGCAAACCGGCAGCAGAGCGAACAGAGCAAGGGCCATCGGCGCCCTGCCACGAAGAAGCGAGACCAATGTGGGGAACATGGTTTCTCCTTTTTTGTGGTTGGCTTTCCCCGGACACCGCTCTGTGACTCCAAGCGGAATCATCCTTGGTGTCTCATGGTGGGAATGCGGTTTTTGATGGAATGTTGTCGGCCTTATGTAAAAGGGGAACGGCCCGACATATGTAATACGTAAAAATGATAGGAGATCAGCACACAAACTCGAGGAGTTTAACACGAAAATAATTCGCTCATACGGTACTAAAGATAGTTACTTTAGTACCGTATGAGCGATTTATGCCCATGGCCTTCAGCTTTCTTGATTCATCGTTTTGCAGTGCCAGGTTCGGCCCATCCGTGCCGTACCACCGCAACGAACCATGTCTCCCGCGCTCAGGTATCATCGATAGTTGCATAGTCCTATCCAACGCTGAAAGGAAATTCCCGTGCCCGAACTGAATGGATCCGCATTGCCGCAATCGCCTTTTTCGCAGGAATCTCGCAAGCGGCGCCCGCTGCGCATCGCTCTTTTCGGCTTTGGAACGGTGGCGAGTTCGGTGGCGCGGATTCTGGTCCAGTCCCAGCCCGAGGGCCTCGAATTGACCCACGTCTACGTCCGCAGCGTGGCGCGCCGGCGCGCGGACTGGATTCCCTCAAGTGTGGCGTGGAGCGAGGACGCCGATGCTGTGCTGGCCTGCGGCGATGTGGATGTGGTGGTGGAGCTGGCCGGGGGGCTTGAGCCGGCGGGCAGTTGGGTGCGGCGCGCCCTCGATGCCGGCAAGAGCGTGGTGACGGCCAACAAAAAGCTGATCTCCTACCATGGCGTCGAACTGGAGCTGCTGGCCGCGGCCCGAGGCGGACACCTGAAGTACGGCGCCGCGGTGGCCGGCGGGATCCCCGTGATTCCAGCTCTCGAACAGGGCCTGGCTGGCGATCGCATCGAGCGCATCGAGGGCATCCTCAACGGCACCTGCAACTTCATCCTTAGCAAGATGGAAGAGGGCGCGGAGTACGCCCCGGTGCTGGCCGAGGCGCAGGCCTTGGGCTATGCCGAGGCCGACCCCACCGAGGACGTGGGCGGTTTTGACTCGCGCGCCAAGCTGGCCATTCTGATGCGCCTCGCGCTGCGCGTTGCCGTGGACCCGGAAGAGATTGTGCCGCAAGCCATCACCGCGATTACCGCCGTCGATTTCAGTTATGCGCGCGATCTTGGCTGCACCATCCGGCAGATTGCGCGGGCCGACCTCACCGACGGCCAGGTGGCGGCCTCCGTGGGGCCGACGCTGGTGGCCGTGCGTTCGCCGCTGGCCTGGTCGCGCGGCACCGAGAATATGGTGATTCTCAAGGGCCAATACGGCGGGGATGTGGTCTTTTCCGGCCACGGCGCGGGCGGCCATCCCACGGCGGTGGCCGTGGTCAGCGACCTGCTGGCGCTGGCGCATGGCTCGCGGCGGGTCAAGATTCCCTCCGCGCCGGCGCAGGTGAGCGCCGAGTTCGAGGTTCCGCATTACATACGCTTCCGTGTCGACGACCGGCCCGGCATCGTCGCCGACATCACCGGCGCGCTGGCCCGCGAGCGCATCAACATCCGCGCCATCGTGCAAAAGCCCGGCTACCCGCAGCACGCGCTGCCCTTCGTGGTCACCGTCGAGCCCTGCAAGTCCTCCGCGCTCAAGCGCGCCCTCGAAGCTATCCACGGCAAAGACTACCTGCTCGAAGAACCGCTGGATCTGCAGATGCTGGAGTGACGGGACAAAGTGGGTCTATTCAATTCCGCAGTGTCTGTGTTAGGCTCCCTACGCTGCTTGAAACACCTCAGGAGGAAGCATGAAAAAAGTAGTCATGACGTTTGGCACGGTGGACTTGGCCGGAAAGCCGGATGGCGGATCGGTTGATGTCGAATTCGGCGTGGATCAGAAGGCGACTCCGCCCAATTCCCTGGCCAAGTTCAAATTGGCAGTAGCACCGGCTTCATCAAGCGGCGGCCCTGTGGAGTGCAGGCTCTCCTCGGTTGACGCACATGAGCTTGTGCGGCTGGTCACCGGTATCCTGACCGCCAATCCTGTGCCGTAAGACTGGAAGCACAACTCCCGTCGAGAATCCTCCCCCCAAAAAACAAGCCCGCTCCTCGATAGCGAGGAACGGGTCGGCTCTCGCTGGTTTTGAACTAGCGTGGGTGAGTTACGCCTTGACGGAGGTCAGGGCGCCGATGCTGGGCGCCGGTCCCAATTTCATAGCCTCCCGGCCCCTCGCCATGAAGCTGCGGAGGATGGAGTGCGTGAAAAATCGAGCAAAAAGCGTCGATTTGAGCGCAATTTGGGGCAAAAGAAGCCAGAAAACAGAGCCGACTCTGTTAACTGATTTGACCATACGCAATTTCAATATCTCACTTAGTATCAATGGATTGGACGGATGAAGGCGATGTAAATGCGGCAAGAACAAAGTAGGTGGGTGGGGTTCTGCGCCTTTCCGGCGCGGGGGCGTTTGTCTGGATCAGGGCTGCCCATGCGATCGTTATGCGCTGCCGCAGGGCAATTCTGTGCAAGCGGTCGGCATTGTTTTGCGGTCCGCCTGTCTTGCCTGCCTTTCAAGAACCTTGTTGACCGTAGCAGGAGATTGTTCTTGACACCCGTGAGGTTCCAGAGCAATACTAGAAGAGCAGTGATTTGATCCCCCCACTTTCAGATTTTTTGCATCCAAAGCAGACTGTCTGAAGCATGAAACTGCTGGTTTTTTGGCCCCATGAGCCTTCTCCAGGTTGGATCGGAGGCTCTCAGACAGCCGAGGCTGGACAACGCTTCCGCCTCGAAAGTTCTCCTGCCACGATGCAGGCTGCACTCGGACCAACCGGAATGTATTCATGTAAGAGCCGTCGGAATCGGTTCCGCTCGCCTCGATCCTTCAATGCTTCGCTCCTGGCGGGCGTTGTCACCGGAAGCTAAAGAAAGACTGGAGCCGCGATGAGCCTTGTCAATCAATGCGACGTCAGGAGACGTGTCTCTGCTGGCAGGAAACAGAATCAAGATGCGTTCAGGCCGGCGGGCCAAGCAGATAGAGCCGGGGCCGGCGGGATCGAACCGGCGGGAACCGGGCCGGGCGGAGCCTGGGCGAATCGACTGACTTTTGCCGAAGACTTCATGCTGGAACATTCTGGCGCGCGCCTGCAAATCGCTTTGATCGGTATTGCAGGCAATAGCCGAACCGCAGCCAAAGACGCGCAGCCATCGACGCAATTTTTCGGATTTCCTTCCTGAAGCGGGAAGGCCAGGACGGCCGGGAAAAGTGAAGAAGAATTCAAAGGAAATGCCCGGTCTGCGCGAGGTTGCAGCGTGATAGTTGAGAAAGAGCGAACCTAGGTTCTGCTCTTTCACGTGCTTTTAACCGGGGCCTGTTAACACAGAGAAGTCAGCACATTTGGCAGCTTGTTCTTCATCTTTTATTCCTAGGAGGATTCACAATGACCGATTCCAAGGCAAAGACGCAACCGAAGCGGAGCAATGGCAACGGCACGAAAGCGAACGGCTCGAAGGCCAACGGCGCAAAGCACACCCCCGCCAAAGGGACGACGATACCTGCTGTCATGGCGGCTGAAGAAGCGATACGGGAGCGGGCGTTTTATCTTTTCGTAAGCCGCGGGATGCAACACGGCATGCACGAACAGGATTGGCGCCGAGCTGAGCAGGAGATTCTTGGCCGGTAAAGCACGGCATCTCAGCTGCCGCCGGCTCGGCGGAAGGCCGGAGGCTACTCTGCGCAATATGCGCAGAATGTCACCTTTTATCTCAGCTGCCGCCGGCCTGGCGGAAGGCCGGAGGAGGTAAGCATGGGGTGTTCGGTTTGCAGAAATCTGGAAGAAGCCTATGAGGCTGCGTTCTGCGAGTACGTCGAGGCTCGTTCGTCGGCGGGTTATCGCATGAGTACGAAGCTTGCGGGCCAAAAGAATGTCGAGATGGAGCGCGCCCGATACGAACTGGAAGAGCATCGGACGATGTGCGTCTCAACCGTTCGCCAGCCGGTGCTGTTGCAGCCTGCATTGTTGCCGCAACGGGAAATGCCAGCAAGCTTGAGGCCGATGGCGGCATAGTTTAGAGCGCTTCTTTGGCTTGCGCGGCGTCTCCGCGCCGGATTAGGGTGGCCTTTGCTTCCGCAATGTAGGCGAAGGCCTTTTGTTTGGAAACTGGACAGTCGGGCCTCCCGCTCAGGCATCCTGCGCTTGTAAATATAAACATAATTGCTTATACTCAATCCGTAATGAGCAGCCCGAAGTTTCGACCGGGGTTGGTTGGTGAAGAGCAGCGAGTTCAAACGATGGCTGGCGGCGCAGGGGGCAGCCTTCAGCCCCGGCAAAGGTTCACACCTGAGGGTCGAGCTGAACGGGAAGATTTCGTATTTGCCGATGCACAACAAAGACCTGAAGAAAGGCCTCGTCGAGGACATCAAGAAGCAACTGGGACTGAAATAGGAGCGAGTATGTTGCAATATCCGGCAAGATTTGAACCGCAGGAAGAAGGCGGCTTCGTGGTGACTTTCCCCGATATTCCCGAGGCGATCACTCAGGGCGAAGGCGTTGCAGACACCATGATACATGCAGCGAACGTTCTTGAATCTGCGCTGGACTGGTATCTGGAGTCGGGGCGACCAATTCCCACGCCGTCGAAACTGAAGCGCGGCCAATACCTGATCGGACTGCCCGCCAGCCTTTCGGCGAAGATACTGCTGGTGAACGAGATGGTTGCGCAGAAGGTGCGCCCGGCGGAGTTGGCGCGGCGGTTGAAGGTGACGCCGCAAGAGGTAACCCGGCTGACCAGCCTGCGCCACGCCACCAAGATCGACGGCATCGCGCTGGCGCTCAAGGCGCTGGGGAAGACGCTGGAGATTCGCGCGGTCTAAATCGATTCAGATTTCATTCACAGCTCGCCGCCCGATGAATCGCCAGCAAGTTTTCCAGCAGCGGCTTTAATAGCTTCAAATCCAGAGCGTTGGCTCCGTCGGATTTAGCGTTGGCGGGGTCGTCGTGGACTTCTAGAAATAATCCATCGATCCCTGCGGCCACAGCGGCCCGCGCCAGCAGAGGAATAAACTCAGGCTGGCCGCCGCTCGCCCCGTTGGCCGCCGAGGGCTGCTGCACGGAGTGCGTGGCGTCAAAGATCACTGGCGCGATCTGGCGCATCACCGGCAGCGAACGGTAATCGACCACCAGCGTGTTATAGCCGAAGCTGGCTCCGCGCTCGGTGAGCGAGACGCGCTCATTGCCCGTGGACCGTACCTTCTCGACCGGGTGCGCCATATCCCACGGGGCGACAAACTGGCCCTTCTTGATATTCACAGCCCGGCCCGTTTTGCCCGCGGCCACCAGCAGGTCGGTCTGGCGGCAAAGAAACGCCGGAATCTGGAGAACATCAACGGCTTCGGCGGCCACAGCGCAGTGGGCAGGCTCATGGACGTCGGTCAGCACGGGTAGGCCGGTATCCTTCGCCAGGCGGCCCAGGATGCGCGTACCCTCGATCAGCCCCGGTCCGCGAAAGCTCTTCCCACTGGTGCGGTTGGCCTTGTCGTAGCTGGCCTTGAAGATGTACGGAATGTCGAGGTCGCCCGCGATGCGCTGGATGGCCTCGGCCATCGCGCGCGCGTGGGCCTCGGACTCGATGACGCAGGGGCCGGCGATCAGGAAGAGTTGGCCTCCGCCGACCTGGACCGGGCCTATTTCAAATGAGTTGCTCACGGATTCGATTGTAAAGGCTCACTGAGCCCATGCGCTAAAAACCGACGCATATCAAACTCCCATGATAGGCGCCTGTCCTAGGCCTGACCTCCAATCTTTGCCGATGAGAAGCTGGTGTGTGATACAGGCCACACGCTTCCGTTCGAGGGAGAGCTACTATGGGAAGTCGTTCGCGTTGGCGTGCGCCAGCGGGGGCTCTCGGGCGCCAGGGGGAAGCACCCGGCGGTTGGGTTCGACCCTCCATTTGATCGGACACCAACCCTGCTCGCGGCGCAGCATGCAGTTCGGGTGGAACTGCGCCCTTGTGCCAGATAGGCTCTTGGATTTAACTTGGGTGCTGTGCTGTGGGGCAGTTCCCGCGCCGCGGCTCTTCGGCCGCAATTGTCAGAGATCCGTCTTCAGTGGTCAAAGGTACGACTTTTATGAGCTCGCGCGCAGTCTCGTTCGCGCCGCTCCCCAAGGAGAAGAATATGAAACGCAATCTTTCACTTTGGCTGGGCCTTGTGGCGTTCGCCCTGTTGCCCGCGCTTGCCCAAACGCCCAAGCCCATGGGCAAGATTCACGGCCATGTAACCAATCCGGCCGGAAGCCCGCAGAGTAGTGGCATCATTGGTCTTTCTAACGACAGCGGCCGCAGCCTGAAGTACACGTTCCCGGTTTCCGAGACCGGCGACTATGCGGGCGAAGCGCCGGGCGGCACATACACGGTGGTCTTCCGCGACACTCCAGACGGCAAGTCGATCGACTCCTTCGATGGCGTCAAAGTCGTTGTTGGCCATGATGTGGTGCAGGACGACGATATGTCCCGCAAGGCATACATTGACAAGAACCTGAATGCGGAGCAGAGACGAAAGCTGGAGGATCTCAAGAAACAAAACTCGAAGGATAACGACGTTATCAAGAACCTGAACGGCGACATCGCAACCGCCAACCAGGACTTGATTGACGCCAGTGCCGCCCACAAAACAGCGAAAGCGGCTCTGGGCGATGCCGCCTCCAGGGACGATGTCGATGCCAAGGAAATCGAGATCAAGACCGCGAAATATACCGAGGTGGAAACCATGATGCTGAGGGACACGGCGGCCAAGCCGGACGCTTCCGTCCTGTGGAACGAGTTGGGCCTGGCGCAATTGGGCATGGCGAAGATGAAGAACGATTCGAGCAAGTATGACGACGCGGAGGCGAACTTCAAGAAGGCCCTTTCCGTCGAGGCTGTGGCCAGCAAACCGAGCCCTGGGAATCTGGGCAACGCCAACAGCGCCCTGGGTGAACTCTATGCGCGCACCGGCAAGGTTCCCGAGGCGAATGCGGCCTATGACGCAGCAGCCAAGGCCAATCCCTCCTCGGCAGCAGTCTACCTGACCAACGAAGCGGCCATCTTTGTCAATGCGGGTAATGGCGATGCCGCGGCCGCCGCCGCCGACGAGGCTATCACTGCCGATCCGAAGCAGGCGCTGCCCTACTACCTCAAGGGGCAAGGTCTTATCCAGAAAGCTACCCTGGACCCAGCCGGGAAGATGATTCTGCCTGCCGGCTGCGCGGAGGCGTATCAAAAATATCTGGACCTGGCCCCGACCGGCCAATTCGTCGCCGATGTGAAGGGCATCCTGACGGAAGCTTCGCAGGTGCATAACACCGCCTACGGAGATGTCACTCCCAAGAAGAAGAAGGGAAAGTAGGCCGGCTCCCTCTCCCACCGCGAAGGGCGCTCCCGCTTGCCGGGCGCGCCCTTCGGCGTCTCTGAGGCCAGTTTGGCGAAGGGGCCGTGACGGCCGGCGGGGACACAGTTTTACAGTTTTACAGTTTCAGTGGGCTGTGAAACTGTGAGGTGGATGTGGTTTATTTTGAATTCGTTAGAGGGGGTTCCACGGATTCACGGATGCACGGTTTGCGTGCTTCCGTGAGCGGGAGTCTTGTAAGTATTTGATTTTGGGTTGGTTAAGGATAGCTCCACAGATTCACAGGCAAAAAAGAGAAAAAAACGGGGCCGGGAGTGGAGAATTCTCTGGTATCCTGCACATTCTGCGTAGGTTGCTGCGGATTTTCGGCTCTCGCTGACGGTTCGGCGGGGCGGGTTTTGGGCGTGTTGCGCATGGGTTCCTTTGAGGGACTAAGGGACTCGGGACTAAGGGACTAGGGATTATTGAGTCCCGTTTTGCTGACTACTTTTATTGTCCGCCAACGGGCGATAATTATCTGCAAAAAGGGGAGGGCGGGATGGGATTTTTTGTTGTGTGCCGGGCTGGGGTTCTAAAGGCAGGGAACAGGGATCAGGGATCAGGAAAGGACGGCGAGTAGGGGTTCTTGGCTAGCCTCAAAAAAGGGATTAAGGATCAGGGATTAGAAAAGGGCGACGGGTTGGGGTTCGTGGCTTGCCTCCCCGGTCCCCAAAAGCGAGGCTGTTCAGTTCCATGACATCCTTTACACATTGTCTCTGGAGATCCTTTACACTTCCGCGATGTCGGAGGTGGGAATGGGATGCCGTTCAAGCAGATGGAGATCCGAGAACAGCGTGTGGAGTTTGTGGTGCGAGCGCTTGGCGGTCGGGAGCCGTTCAGCCTGTTATGCCGTGAGTTTGACATCTCCCGACCGACCGGTTATCTGTGGCTGGCGCGTTATCGCGAGGGCGGCGTGGCAGCGATCGAAGAGCGCAGCCGCCGCCCGTTGCGTTCGCCCACGCAGACCGCGCCGGAGTTGGAGGCGTGCATCCGCGCCCTGCGTGAGGTTTACCCGGACTGGGGCGCGCGCAAGCTGGCCGTGCTGCTCAGGCGCGAGGGTATCGGACTACCCTCCAGCACCATCCATCGCGTGTTGTTGCGTCTCGGCCTGGTGCGCGATGTTGACCGGCACCAGCCCGCCGTCAAGCGCTTCGAGCGCGAGCAGCCGAACGAACTCTGGCAGATGGACTTCAAAGGGCCGAAGAACTGGCCCAAGGCCTCCACGGCCCTGTCGGTGATCGACGACCACAGCCGCTATCTGGTGGCGCTTGAGGCCACGGCGCGGCCCGAAGGAGCGCTGGTGCGCGGCCATCTGGAGCGAGCCTTCATCGAGTGCGGCCTGCCCGATGCCATGCTGATGGATCACGGTATCCCGTGGTGGAACCATCAGTCGTTCGGCGGCTCGACGCAGCTGAGTCTGTGGCTGATGCGCCAAGGCATTCGGCTGTGTTTTTCCGGCATCCGCCATCCGCAGACTCAAGGAAAGGTAGAGCGCTTCCACGGCAGTCTGGAACGGGCGCTCAACCACCGCGGTGTGCCCGCCAAAGACCACCAGCAGTGGCTCGACGCCTTCCGTCGCGAGCACAACTACATCCGCCCTCACGAGGCGCTCGACATGCAGACGCCGGCCAGCCGCTGGCAGCCCAGCTTGCGCCGCTATAACCCCAACCCGCCGGCCTGGGAATACCCGGAAGGCGCATGGACGCTGAAGATCGACAACCATGGCACCATCGACATCCACGAACAGAGCTATCGCATCGCCAAGTCGCTCATCGGCGAGCGGGTGCGCGTCGTCGAAACCGGGGAGAGATACCTGATTTACTACTGCAACACGCTGATCCGCGAACTCGACCCAGCAACGAAGCGCTCGACCATCATCGAACGCTTCGTTGAAAATCAACCTCCGACAGCCTGATCGCAACCGGAGAGATGAGTTTTCCGAGGCTTTGGGCGGGTGCCCCTGGTCTCATGCAGCATATTATCAAGTTGAGGGTGCCCCCGGTCCCTCGCCTTCGGGGACCGGGGAGGAGAAGCCTAATTGCCGATAGCGCATCCACTCGGGCAGTTGCCAACCTCTTTCGCGGGCTGTCCATTCGGATTCGATCTC
>Ga0187847_10000742_pt1 | contig 33503 bp, 32 predicted proteins | sample June2016WEW_4_10_FD_132458 | JGI IMG/M metagenome (GOLD analysis project Ga0187847, IMG submission 132458) | Peatland microbial communities from SPRUCE experiment site at the Marcell Experimental Forest, Minnesota, USA - June2016WEW_4_10 | ecosystem: Environmental > Terrestrial > Soil >...
ACGCCATCGACCGGAACCACTCAGGACGCCAACCCGATCTTCTCTTCCCCATCTGCAGTTCTCCATTCCCTGCAAATGCGCTCATTTTAAAATGTCTCACTTTTGGGGGTCACTTCAGAACGCGGCTTTGGAAAATGCGCTGATTTTGCACGATTTATTAACGTAAGTTATTGATAATAAATTTGTTATTGTGATTTTGCTTGCAGTACAATTGCACGCGGATTCCGCGGTGATAGGGAGCATAGCGGGGCCTTGGCAGAAGCCTCGGCCTATGGTTTGCGGGCGGCGGCGACCAGGGCATGCACGGTGGCTTTCAGGAGCGGAGCGGCTTCGCCGGGAACCAGGACCTGGGAGCTGACGAAGGCTCCGTTGATGAGCAGGGACAACTGGCCGGCTAGTTCTTCAGGGCGCTTGACGCGCAGGCGCTCGGCGATGGCCTTGAGACGACTCCGCAATTCCTGTTTGTGTGCCGAGGCTACGAGACGGGCGGGGTGGTCCGCGTCGGGGAACTCCGCTGCGACGTTGAGTTGGGGACAACCGCGATAGTTTGGCCGGCTGACGCGCTCGGCGATCCAGGCGAAGTGGGCGTCCAGTTCGGCAGCGGGATTGGGTTGGTGGAGGTCGGCGACGCGGTCCCAGTAGTTCCAGAAGTCCTGGTCTTCTCGGGCAAGGAATGCGGCGATGAGGTCATCCTTGGTTCGGAAGTGGCGATAGAGGCTGGTTTTGGCAACCCCGGCCTCTTCGACTACGAGGTCAACACCGACGGCGCGTACGCCTCGTTTGTAAAAAAGCTCCGAGGCGGTGCGGAGAATACGGTCTCTGACCTCGGCGGAGCTTGCGTGGGTTTCGGGAACGGACGCGCTTTTAGGATTTGCCGGCATTTGGAACTTTCTTGAGGTTCGGTGTTGACTCGCTACAGACCTGTCTGTATTCTACATGAAACAGACAGGTCTGTAGTGTTACTTCAGACCCCTTGGAGAGAACAATGATTGCAAAAACGAATTTGCTGGGGCATGGGTGGACGGTTGCGGTGTTTGGCGCGGCGGGACATACGGGGCGATTCATTGTCGCCGAGTTGCTGCGGCGCGGTTTTGCGCCAATCGCAATTGGACGGGACGCCAGGAAGATGGCGGAGGCGGGATTCGCGAGCGGGGTTGCGATCAGGACTGGCTCGGTCGATGATGCTGCTTCGCTCGACCGCGCTCTTGTTGGTGCTGGGGCGGTCATCAACTGCGCCGGGCCGTTTATGGATACGGCCGACGCGGTTGCTGCAGCGGCCTTGCGCGCGGGTATACACTACCTCGACGTTTCGGCGGAACAGGCGAGTGCGCAGTCTGCCTTCGACAGGTTCGGAGATGCTGCGCGGAAGGCGGGTGTGGTCTTCATTCCGGCGATGGGGTTCTACGGCGGGTTCGCCGATCTGCTGGCTACGGCGGCTATGGGCGACTGGGATGCAGCGGATGAGATTCGCGTGGGGATTGCGCTGGATAGCTGGCACCCAACCGAGGGTACTCGGATTACCGGCCGGCGCAATACGGCGCGGCGGCTGGTGATTGAGGATGGAAAACTTGTGCCGCTGGAACAGCCTGCTTCGCAAACGATGTGGGATTTTGCTGAGCCGTTTGGACGGCAGGATGTGAGTGAGGTTCCGTTCTCGGAGGTTCCGGTGATTGGGCGCCATTTGAAGATCGGGCGGCTGCGCACTTATCTCAACAATGCGCCGCTGCGGGATCTTCGAGATTCATCCACCCCGCCTCCGGTTGCTACCGATGAAAGAGGGCGATCTGCTCAGACCTTCATGGTGGACGTGATTGTGCGGAAGGGAAGTGAGACGCGCCGTGCGAGTGCGCAAGGACGCGACATTTATGCCTTCACTGCGCCGCTTGTTGTGGAAGCCGTGGAGCGGATTCTGGATGGACGCGTTCGAGGATGCGGCACCGTTGCGCCGGGCGAGGTGTTTGATGCTGCGGATTTTCTGCGGGTGCTTGCGCGGGAACATTTGACGTTGGAAATCAGTACGGAAGAGGTTGTTCTTTGATAGAAGACCCGTTCATCGCGGTGAAGCCGCGATGAACGGGGCACAGTCCTCGGTTCATTGACGGGCGAGCCAGCTGCCTGAGGGCATGAATATACCGCCGCTTGGGATCTATGCTGTAGCTGATGGCGAAAATGCCGTTGAAGCACACGTAATTTGAAGGAGAGAGCAATGCTCGGTTTCATTATTCTGACTGTCAGCAATGTTGAACGTTCATTGGCGTTCTATGAGGCGGCCTTGAAGCCTCTGAGCATCAAATACTTCCTGCCTTACAAGGGGAAAGGTGGTCATCCCGATCTGTGGGGATTTGGCGACGGGAAGCAAGCGTACTTTTGGCTCCAGCAAGGTAAGCCGGATCCGGCCTCAATTCACTGGGGCTTCATGACCGAAAGCAATGAAAAAGTCGATGAATTCTACAAGGCCGCGATATTCGCCGGCGCCAGAGACAATATTTCGCCGCGCGCGCGACTCGAATACTACTCGGGATACTATGCCGCCGATGTGTTTGACCCGGACGGATACTCGTTCGAGGTAGTCCATAAGAGCTAACGTCTGAGCTGGCATCGCGGCGGAGGGACCTGCACCGGCGCTGGTTCGTTGATGAATGGGCCACATGCCGAGAGACCTGACCGTGTTCAAAATTTCTTGACTCCGGTCAAAAACCGGTTCATTATTTGACCATGGTCAAAAACGAGCCGAGTACGGACAAGGGTGAACAGACGCAGAGGCACATATTTCAGTGTGCACTGGATTTGTTTCGGGAAAAGGGCTTTGACGCGACGACGATGCAGGACGTTGCGAGCAGGGCCGGCGTTGCTAAAGGCGCGGCCTACTATTATTTCCCTTCAAAGGAAGCGATCATACAGGCCTACTACGAGTCAGTGCAGGCGAACCAGGAACGGATTTGTTCTGACGCTTTCGCTCAGCGCAAAGATTTGCGATCAAGACTCCGGACAGCTCTGCATTCCAAATTCGATCTTGCGAAAGACGATCGCAAACTGCTTGGCGTGGTCTTCCGTTATACCGGGGAACCGTCTCACCCGCTCTCATGCCTTGGCGACGGCACTGCGGAAATCAGGCGGCGGAGTATTGACGTTTTTCGCGAAGCCATTTCTCACGAGAAGCTGCCCAAGGACCTGAACGAGTTGCTGCCGGTCGCACTTTGGGCGCTTCAAATGGGACTGCTTGTGCTTTTTCTCTATGACGATTCGGCGGAACAGGCGCGGACACGGCACCTGGCGGATGGATCGATTGATTTGACGATCAAGCTGCTTGCGCTGGCCAAATTGCCGATCCTCAAGCCGGTTCGAACCAGAGTGCTGGCATTGCTGCGCGATGCAGAGCTTCTGCCGGCTCCCCTTTGATCGACACCGGATGCGAAAGGAAACTGGGATGGATGATGCCGAAGTTGAAGTGCGAAAAATCAGCCGGGCACAATGGACGCTGATTGGTTTGATTGTTGCGTTGGCAACGGGCAGCGTTCTTTACCGTCTGCTGATGGACCATAACCTGGGGCATAGCGCGGCAATGTTTATAGGGATTCCAGCCGTCATCGCCATCCTGCTTGCGCTTACGCCCAAGACCAAATCCATTACGGGCGGGATCTTGAAAGGGATCACGCTGGCGCTGCTCATTGTTGCTCCTCTGGTGGGCGAAGGGTACTTATGCATCCTGATGGCCGCGCCGCTGTTTTATGTGGTTGGGGTGATCGTGGGAATTGTTGCGGACACACTCCGCGAACGCCGTGGGGCCAAGTTAAGTTGTGTGGTTCTTATTTTGCTTCCGATGTCGATGGAGGGCGTGTTGCCAGTCCTTTCCTTCAATCGGGACGAGGTCGTCGAAGCCCGGAGAGTAGTGGAGGCTCCCGCGGATCTGGTTGAGCAACGGATGGCATTGAGCCCGGATCTGAACAGGCGATTGCCGTGGGCGCTCCGCATTGGTTTTCCAAGGCCGCTTAAGGCTTCAGGCGCAGGGCTGGCAATTGGCGCCGTGCGGACGATTCATTTTGCCGGGGCAGAGGGAGATCCCCCGGGCGATTTGATGATGCGTGTAACTGATCGCAGTGCGGGCTACGTTCGGTTTGAAGCTGTGAGCGACGGGAGCAAACTTACGCAATGGATTGCCTGGAGCTCTTCAGAGGTGGAATGGAGAACGGTGGATCAGTTGCACACCCTGGTTACATGGAAGGTGCACTTCAAGAGGCAGCTTGACCCTGCATGGTATTTTGCACCGTTGGAGCGCGTGGCAGTGGAACAGGCGGCCCAGTTTTTAATTGAAGCGAATGCGACACCGCCCGGGGCCGGAGCTGTGAGATGACTCAGACTGAATGGGAGGCTGTCGCCGCCGTCTATTTGCCGCTGGGCGCGGCGGTGGCGCTGGGGTTATTGAACGCGCAGCGTCCGCGGCTGTTTGCGGCCTGCCTGTTGAGTGTTCTATGGACGTTGCCTGCACTGGAAGCCTTGCAGGAAATCAATCTGCGGGCTGGATGGTGGAGCTTTTCAGGCGACTCTGTTCGCTTTAGCGGAATGCCCATTGAGTGTTTTGCGGGGTGGGCAATTCTGTGGGGACTGGTGCCCCAACTTGCCCTGTCACACTTCAATGCGCGATGGCTGATGGCCATCATGGTTTCGGTTGACCTCATCGCGATGCCAGCCTGCAGGCCGTTGGTGCTGCCTGGTCCGCATTGGCTTGAGGGAGAGTTGCTGGCGGCGCTGGGAGTGCTGATGCCGGCAATCCTGATTGCGAAGTGGACATTGGAAGACACGCACCTAAGTGCGCGAGCCGGCCTTCAGGTGCTGATTTCGGCGCTGATGTTTCTTTACCTGGTGCCGGAGATTGCATTTGCCCTTCGGCCGGGAGCGGGCTGGATGCCATTTTTACAATTGCCCTCATGGCAGAGGCAGATTGCGATTCAGATGCTGCTGTTGATCGCGGTGCCGGGCATCTCCGCTGTGATGGAGTTCGCAGAGCGCGGCAGTGGAACGCCGATTCCCTACGATCCTCCGCGACGACTGGTGACGAGCGGAATTTATCGATACTGCGCAAATCCCATGCAGATTTCCTGCGCCGTTGCGATGTTGTTCTGGGCGGGCCTGCTTCGGAACGGGTGGCTAGTTATGGCCGCCGCGATCTCAGTTGTTTACAGCGCCGGAATTGCCTGGTGGGATGAGGCGCAGGATTTAGGAAAACGCTTCGGCGGTGATTGGCGGTTATATCGAGCATCGGTTCGCAATTGGCATCTGCGCTGGAAGCCCTATCACGCCGGCCCGGTCGCAGTGATTTATGTTGCGCGGAATTGCGGACCCTGCCGAGAATTGAGGGCATGGTTTGAGACGAAGAGCCTGATCGGTTTGAAGGTTGTGGACGCAGAAGAGTTGGCTCCTGGATCAATACGTCGAATCCGCTACGATCCTGGTGATGGCAGTGAGCCGGTTGAGGGCATCAGAGCGGTGGGCCGGGCTCTGGAACATATTGACTTTAGATGGGCATTTGCCGGGTTTCTACTGCGCATGCCAGGCGTTTGGCAGAGCGCCCAATTGCTGATGGATGCCAGCGGCTTTGGTCCGCGCACGTTGGACGCGACGGTTTGCGAGTGATCCGGGTGCAATTGGCGCTCACTTGGCGCAGGGTGTTTATTCGTGGAGGATGCCGGGGCGGCGTTGGGCTATGTGCCAGAGGATTCAGTGGCTCAGGCTGCCTGCTCGTTCCGTGATCTGAAAATCATAAAAAAGGCGCTTTTGTCTGTCGGAGGCACGACGGTGCGGCGACCGGGGGAGAAAATGGTTTTGGTGAGGCCAATAAATGGATGCGGCTATGGCCAATGTTGCCGGTTCATTCTGCTTTAGAATCAATGGTCTACTTACAACTCCAATCAATGCAGTAGTTAGTGCGACATTCGGGTTGTCTTTGCAGCAAACAGTAGAGTTAGCGCAAGTTACTCAAAAGCCGGCAGTTTTATGTCTCCAAAATCTGCGAAACGGCTGCATTGGGAGCGGTTGGAAGCGGCAGCAGTGGGCCTATAATCCCGTGAATGGAAAAGGAGGGCATAATGGCCCAACAAAACAACTCCCCCGAAGTAAACAAGAAAGTTGTCCAGAGGTTTGTGGAAGAGTGCTGGAACCAGGGAAACCTGAATAAGGCTACCGAACTTCTCAGCGAGCAAGCCCGTTTCCACGACGCGGTATTTCCCAACTTGAACCCCGGAGTGCAGAACATCAAGAACCACATCGAGGGGTTCCGCAGGGCATTCCCCGATCTGAAATTCACAATTGATGACGCAATCGCCGAGCGCAATGAAGTGGTGAACTACTGGAAAGCCACGGGCACCCAGAAGGGTCAGTTCCTTGGGATGCCGGCGACCAACCGCAAGGTGAATCTGGAGGGCACGTCCATTTACCAAATCGAAGGAGCGAGGATTGCCGAAGCGCACACCACCTGGAACCTGGCATCGTTGATGCAGCAGATCGGCATCATGGAGATTCCGCAAGAGGCCAGGGTTGGCGCGAACTATGACGCGCGGCAAGACTCGAATTACGAAACAACGCAAGCGGTGAAGTCACACGCTTGATTCGAGCATTCTCCTTATCCGCCGATCGCCGCGGACTGCGCCGTGAATCAAGACTGATGTCGGCGCCCCATCCGAACGCCGTGTTTTCTGCTTTGGACCGCCTGCCTTCGCGGCGATTGCTGTGTCGCGAAGGTGGGCGGGTGTCGGCGCGGTGGCTGGGGTCGCAGATTATCTCCCGGCTTACTTGTTGCGGCAGACGCGGAATCCCTGGTCGGGGCCGGCGCCATTGGCGGCAAGTGCGCCGCGGAAAGCTGACTCGCAGCAGTAGTCGGCGCCCATCCAGCCGCCGCCCTTCCACACGCGGCCGAAGCCGCTTTGGCTTCCTTTGGGGTCGGCGCGATGATTTTCCAATTCGCCGTGCCAGTCCCAGCACCATTGCCGAACATTGCCGGACATGTCGTAGAGGCCAAGCTCATTGGGTTTCTTGCTGCCAACGGGTTTTGGCTGATTGTGGTTTTTTTCGAGCGCAGGCCAGTTCCAGAATCCGGTCAAGGCAATATCGCCGGAGTTACGCCAGTACCATGCGACTTCTTCTATATCATCGCTTCCGCTGTAGGTGTAACTCCTGCTCAACTGGCCTCCGCCGGCGGCATATTCCCACTCTGCTTCGGTCGGCAGACGGTAACCATTGGCTTCTGGATTGATGGTTACTGTCCACTTGATCGTGTCGAGATCACCAAACTTGGGGTTGGGCAAGTTATTCGGATCCTTGCCTTGTTTGTCGATGTTGTAATACGGCTTTAAGCCTTCCTTGATGCTCCTTGCATTGCAATACTCGATACTGTCATACCAGTTGACCATTTCCACAGGCAGGTTGTCGCCTTTGAATTTGGAGGGATTACTTCCCATAACTTCGGTCCACTCTTTTTGAGTTACATCGTATTTGCCGATGTAGAAGTCGGATACAGTTACATCTTTTCCGTAGTAGTTGGACTTGGTGTTTTTGAAAGTGCCGCCTTTGACCCATACAAGGCTATCGGGCACTTCGGCCCCACATGCGCCGGCAACCACCAGGATCATTGCCGCTAGAACGATAAGCCTTCTCACTGAGACGCCTCGTTTCCCGTTTATCCTGCTCAAGAATCTAATGCATTTGGATTTCGAACGTGCGGACAAGCACACAGCGCAGTTACCCATAAAGGCGGTCCCATCTGTCGATTGTTCTGACATGCATATTCTCATTTGAGTTCGTGGCGGAACAGGCCGGAAGACATGTTCCGCCGCGTTGTTAGCCGGTAATGCTAGTTGACGGTGCAGGCAGTTCCATTGAGCTTGAACGCCGTTGGAATTGCGTTGGTAGTGCCGTTCCAGGTGCCGTTGAATCCGAATCCGGTGTAGGTTCCGCCGGCGGGAATGTTCTCCCATGTCTGGCCGGACTGTTCGCTCACCGTGACGTTGGCGCCACTCTGCGATACGGCTCCGTTCCAGGAACTGGCGATGGTTTGTCCGTTGGCGAATGTCCAGGTCAACGACCAGTTGCTCAGAGTTGTGCTTCCGCCGTTCTTGATGCCGATGGTCGCTCCGAATGCGCTGGAGTTTTGGGGTGTGATTGTGTAGTCGACAGTGCAGGCGGAGCTGCCGCCACCACCCGAGGGATTGACAGTGAGCGCAATGGTCGTGCTGGCGTTCGTGCTTCCGGAGGTTCCGTCGATAGTGATCGTGGACGAGCCAGTGGTGGCCGAGCTGCTGGCCGTTAGCGTGAGCGTGCTGTTTCCGGTGGTGGGGTTGGTGCCGAACGACGCGGTGACGCCGCTGGGCAAGCCGGAGGCGGCAAGCGTCACACTGCCGCTGAATCCATCCACGTCGCCCAACTCGATGGTGTCTGTGGCGCTGCTGCCCTGAGTGACAGAGACCGAAGATGCGGAAGGCGTCAGGGTGAAGCCGGGCGTGCCACCGGAACCCGAGCACGGGCCTGCGCATACTGTTGCATTGACAGACCCGCTTGCGCCGTTAAACGCTTCCGTCGCGAGGATCTGATAGTTAAAAGTACCTACTGGCAGTCCGAGGCTTTTCCAGTGGTTAATGTGGTTGGCGGTGGTAACTACTCCGTTCTGCCCGATCGATGCCCCGCCGTAGGCATCCAAGTATTGTTCGAAAGTCGCGGTGCCCTGGATGGAAGGCTGGTTGACCTGCTGATGTTCAAAGGTGGTGTATGTATGCCCATCGCTGGTAACCGTGCCCAGCTCCGTTGCATCCGCTGTAAACAGCGAACCAAACTCGGTGATGTAGGACTCGACGAGCGGATCTGTGAACCATCCATAGACGGAAATGTAGTTAAAACCAGTGGCCGATCCGACATTGTAGCCAATCACCTGCGCGCTACCGGGATTGAAGCCTTTACCGCCCACTACATCGCCGACACCAGACCAGGTCAAAGCGTAATTGCCGGCTGTTCCCAGCGTCATGGTCGATGACCCGCTGCTGGTAAACAGTGAGTAGAAAAACCCGTTATTCGTGCCCTCTCCATTGTTGGAGACAGTTTGGGCGTTGGCCGCCATGGTTGCGCAACTCACCGCTAGCAGCGCGGGGAGAATCACTTGTTGAACGCGTGACGAAACAAACCTGATTGAGCGCATAACATCCTCGCTTTCGGTTGCCTGGTTACTTGCGATTCTTGCTGGCCGATTTTCAAACTGCGCACGGTCTGTGACGGGCTTAAATCGTCGTTTAATTGCATTGAGCCAGGCCGACTGGTGTGGCACCGGCCGGCACTGGCGCTATGAAACGATGCAGCGGGATTGGTTTACCAGACGGTTGCGTTCACTTCTCCGCTGGCGCCGTTGTAGGCCTCGGTGCCCAGGATCTCGTAATTGAAACTGCCCATAGACATTCCGAGATTTTTCCAGTGGGTGAAGTGGTTGCTGGTGGTGACGGTGTGATTCGACCCGGTGGATGAACCGCCCCACGCATCGAGGTATTGCTCGAAGGTCGCGGTGCCTTCAATGGAAGGCTGGTTGACCTGCTGGTGCTCATAGGTGTTGTAAGTGTGGCCATCGCTGCTGACGCTGCCTTTGAAGGTCGCATTCCCCGTATAGAGCGAACCAAACTCGGTGATGTAATACTCGACGAGCGGACCTGTCGTCCATCCATATACGGAGATGGTGTTATAGCCGCTGGCGGAGCCGACGTTGTAGCCTACGGCGTTGTTACTGCCGGTGCTCCAGCCTTTGCCGCCGACCATATCTCCGACGCCGGACCAGCTAATGGCGTAGTTACCGGGGTACTGGGATGCGGAAGGGAATGTCATGGTCGCTGACCCGCTGCTGGTGTAGAGCGAGTAGAAGTAGCCGTTGTTGGTTCCTTCTCCGTTGTTGTTAACGGTCTGGGCGTTGGCCAGAGTAGTTACGCAACCGACCGTTGCGAGGGTGGTGAGTGCGGCTCCGAGAAGACGAGACGCATTGAACTTCAGTGTGCGCATTCGAAAACTCCTATTCATCTTCGGGTTGAGGGCAGACGAATCCTGCATGGGTCACTCCGGAGGTGCCGGGGCAGGACCGTCTTGGGTGGATGGGAAGACAGGTTCGGGTCGCTACGTCCCGTGCGGAGCAAAGCCAGCAAGAACGGGGTAGGCGTAAGGCCGATTCCTGATCGGCATTGAGCTGTTTGCTATGAGATCGAACGTTGCGGGGGTAAGCAAGGTTCGAAACTAAAGTTCGTGGGTTCGACGAACACAGGAAAACTACAGTAACCAACTGACGAGGCGCAAGAGGAGATTTATCGATTTACTAGGAAAGTTTATCGATTTACTAAAAGCATTTAATAAGGGGATTTAGCGTATCGACGCGTAGTAAAAGGATTTACTAGTCGAAAACGCGGATGCCTAAGTTTACTAAAAGGCTTAAGTAGCGGGAATTATGTCTCTTGCAGCGAAACGAAGATGACCCTTGGAGGAGATTTCCACAAATGGGGCTAGTTTTCCACAGGCAGCGGGCGTGGGAGCAAGAGGGCAGGAAAACACACAAAGCCGTTCCAACGGAAGCGAGCGTCTGCCTTACAGTGGCTATCCGCCGGACTTCTTCTCGATCCTGGCCCAGGAGTCTTTCAGGGGCAGCGTTCGGTTGAAGACGAGGTTGCCGGGTTTGGAGTCGGGGTCGAGGCAGAAGTAGCCTACGCGCTCGAACTGGTAGGGGGCGCCGGGCTGCGCGTTGGCTAATGATGGCTCGAGGGCTGCGCCGGTGACGATTTCGAGAGAGTTGGGGTTCAGATTGCTGAGTACGTCTTTACTCGGTTGGCCTTCGGGACCTTCTTCCACGTCGTTGGGGTCGGGCTTGGTGAAGAGCTTGTCGTATAGACGGATTTCGGCGGTGATGGCGTGAACGGCGGAGACCCAGTGCATGGTGGATTTGACCTTGCGGCCGTCAGGCGAGTTGCCGCCGCGGCTCAAGGGGTCGTAGGTGCAGTGGACTTCGACGACGCGGTCGTGGGAGTCTTTTACCTCGCTGTGCGCGGTGATGAAGTAGGCGTTGCGGAGGCGGACTTCTTTGCCGGGTGAGAGGCGGTAGTACTTGGGCGGCGGGACTGAGCGGTAATCGTCCTGCTCGATGTAGACTTCGCGGCTGAAGGGAACCTGGCGCGTGCCGGCGCTGGGGTCTTCAGGGTTGTTGGCTACTTCGACGTACTCTTCCTGGTCGGCGGGGTAGTTATCGATGATTAGCTTGAGGGGGTTCAGCACGGCCATGGCGCGGGTGGCTCGACGGTTGAGGTCGTCGCGCTGGAAGTGCTCCAGCATTTCGATGTCGACTACGCCGTTGGTGCGGGAGACTCCGGCGGCGGTGACGAAGGCGCGAATGGCTTCAGGCGTGAAGCCGCGCCGACGATAGCCGGAGAGGGTGGGCATGCGCGGATCGTCCCAGCCGTTGACGATGTTCTCGCGGACGAACTGAATGAGGCGGCGCTTGCTGAGGATGGTGTAGGTGATGTTGAGGCGGTCGAACTCGATTTGCTCAGACGGGAAGATTCCGAGCTGGGCAATATACCACTTGTAAAGTGGCTGGTGGTCGGCGAACTCGAGGGTACACATGGAGTGAGTGACCCGCTCGATGGAATCGGACTGGCCGTGGGCGTAGTCGTACATGGGGTAGATGCACCACTGGTCGCCGGTGCGGTGGTGGGTGGCGTGGAGGATGCGATACATGACGGGGTCGCGCAGGTTGAGGTTGGGCGAGGCCATGTCGATTTTCGCTCTCAAGACTCGCGTCCCGTCGGGGAATTCGCCCTGCTTCATGCGGGCGAAGAGGTCTAGATTCTCTTCGACGCTGCGGTTGCGGTGCGGGCTGTCCGTGCCGGGCTCAGTGAGGGTGCCGCGGTGCTGGCGGATCTCGTCGGCGGTCAGGTCGTCGACATAAGCCTTCCCGGCTTTGATGAGCTGGATGGCCCAGTCATAGAGCTGCGGGAAGTAGTCGGAGGCGTAGCAGAGACGGTCCCATTCAAAGCCGAGCCAGCGGACGTCGGCCTGGATGGAGTCGACGTATTCCTGCTCCTCTTTGGAGGGGTTGGTGTCGTCGAAGCGGAGGTTGGTTTTGCCGTTGAAGTCTTTGGCGAGGCCGAAGTCGAGGCAGATGGCCTTGGCGTGGCCGATGTGGAGATAGCCGTTGGGCTCGGGGGGAAAGCGGGTCTGGACGATGGCGTCGCCGTATTTTTTGGTGCGCAGGTCCTCGGCGATGATGTCGGCCAGGAAGGTGGTGGCGGGGCGGGGGGCCTGCACGGAGGCGGGTGGATTATTGTCGGCGTTGCTTTCCGGATTTGAGTCGGTCATGGCTTTGATTCATTATCCCACTGGGGGATGGCGCTTCTCAGGTCAAACGATCAGCATTAGCGATGCGCATCACGTCTGCGCTCAGACCCTAAGGTTGTTAATTGGCCTGCCTTGATTTGCAAATACAATGATTTGATTCGATCCACAACTTCTTGACTTCCCTCTATATCGCAACTCCATGCATCAATAAAAACGCATACTTCATGATTCCCAATATTGAATGCGTAGCAATCGACTCCCATAGCCCATCCTTTGGCGATAAGTATTGCCCCTTCTCTATCCAAAGCTGTTCGTAGAGCCGCGATTGATACTTCATCAGAACCCTTGCAGATGTCTGAGTGCGTCATAAGGATCATTTTCTCCGACAAAACATTGCACCAGCTCAGCTTTCATGCGGCTGCTTTGCCGTCCGCGATGGGCCGTGCCACCAAACGCACGCCGAGCGCTGTACAGACGCGGCTGATGGTGTCGAAGCGCGGCGCGCTGTCGGGGCGGAGGGCTCGGTAAAGAGCTTCACGGGTAATTCCGGCGGCCTTGGCGATCTCCGTCATGCCGCGTGCTCGGGCAATGTCGCCGAGTGCCGACGCAAGAAGAGCGGCGTCATTCGCTTCCAGGATTCCGGTGAGGTAGACGGCAATGCTCTCTTCGTTGTCGAGGTACTTTGCGGGATCGAATTCAGGCAGGTCATGCCCATTGATGGTCTTTCTCATCTTCGCGGAAGTGTAATCGTTCGATTACAAATCGTCAAACCTTCAGGCGAGCGATTGCAGGAGGGCTTCGGCTTGGCGGATGCGGGTTAGGCACACTTCGCGGCCGAGGACGACCATGGTCTCAAAGAGGGGCGGGGCGTTTTTGCGGCCGCAGACGGCTACCCGTATGGGCTGGAACATGGGACCGGCTTTCAGGCCTAGTTCTGCTGCTGCGGCGCGGAGTGCCTGGTCCAGCGAGTCGTGGTCGAAGGCTGTCGTGGCCAGGACTTCTTGCGCTCGCCGGAGGGCTTTCAAGGTGAGGGCGGCGTCGGCGCCCTTGGGTGGGATCAGTTCGGCTGGGTCGTAGGGCGGGAGCTGAGTGAGGAGGAAGAAGTCGGCGGCGGCCGGGGCTTCGCCCAGGAGCTTGATGCGTTCGCGGATTAATGGCGTTACGGCTACCACTTTTTCTGGCTGAGTTGGAAGGTCGTTTTCTTCGCAGAATTGCTTGAAGAAGGGCTGAAGAAGCGCGGCCAACTCTTCGACGGGGAGGGCGCGGATGTGCTCGGCGTTGAGGTGGATGGCCTTGGCATCGAAGGGGACTTCATCGCTGAAATTGATGACGGCGTTGGCGCGGTTGACGCCTTCGAGCGAGAAAAGCTCGGTCAGTTCGTCGAGGGTCAGGACTTCGCGGTCGTTCTTGGGGGACCAGCCGAGGAGGCAGAGGAAGTTGATGAAGGCGCTGGGGAGAAACCCGGCGTCGCAGTAGGTGGTAACGCTGACGACGGGACCGTGCTTGCGCTTGGAAAGCTTGGCGCCATCCGGGGCGACGAGTAAGGGCAAATGCGCGAATTGTGGCGCGGGGACGCCGAGGGCTTCGAAGATGAGCAGATGCTTGAAGGTGTTGGTGAGGTGATCCTGGCCGCGGATGATGTGAGTGATGCGGAGGTCGGCGTCGTCGACGCAAGAGGCGAGATGGTAGGTGGGGTTGCCGTCGCTGCGCAGGAGGGCGAAGTCTTCTACCTCGTCGGCTTGCTTGGACTGAGGTCCGTAGACGCTGTCAGTGAAATGCAAAGTTCGGTCGAGACTGCGAGGGACTCGGTAGCGGAGGGCGAAGGGCTCACCGGCGGTGGCGCGGCGGTCGGATTCTTCGCGGGAGAGTTCGCGCATGCCGGGGTTGAAGAGCCATGCGCCTTGCGCCGAGGACGCTTCGCCTGAGTCGGCGTGGGCGGGGGTGAAGTCGCGATAGGCGAGGCCTTTTTCGAAGATGGCATGGGCCGCTGAACGGTGCAGCGCCAGACGCTCGGATTGCTTGTATTCTTCGTCCCAGTTCAAGCCCAGCCAACGCAGCCCTTCGAAGATGGACTGGACGCTTTGGTCGGTGTTGCGCTCGACGTCGGTGTCGTCAAGACGCAGGACCATTGTGCCGTGATTATGGCGGGCGAAGAGCCAGTTGAAGATGAAGGTGCGGGCGCTGCCAACGTGCAAGTAGCCGGTGGGTGAAGGGGCAAAACGGACACGGGGAGCTGGCGATACGGAGGGAGTGTCAGGCATTGGTCTTCTAACTACGATGCTAATGCATCGGCGGCGCTTGCCATCCCAAAGCACACAGGGTGGGACCGCTCGCCCGGGGGGCCGAAAGCTAGCGTGGCAATGCTGGTCTTGAGATCAGCGCAACATCTTAGGGTCAGGATTGGGGCGGAGAGGGTATCTGCGGCGTCCATGGCGGTTGCGTCGTCCACCCTCGCTGGTGCGGCGGCACTACATTCCATCCCGAGAAAGCCAGAACGAAGTCGAGTACCAGGCCGCCAAACGGAATGAGGTAAAGCAGGGACAGCCACGGCGAGAAGCCGGCCTTCTTACAAATGAACCAGAAGGGAAGAACCCGGATGGGAGTGACATACACCGAGAAAACGAAGAAGAGCACCAAAAGGTGCCAGGGTTGAAGTAGGTCGCCCATAGAGCCTCCTATGCCGAATGCCCGCAATCTTAACATGAACGCGGGGAAACATAGAAAGACGATACGGGCATGATTCTCTGGAGCAGAGGCTTGTTCACGTGGAGCGGCCAGGCGGCTTTCCGCTCCACGGGCAGTTCCGGGTGGGCCTCAGGATTGGGGCGGTGTTGGCGGATACGGAGGGTAGGGTGGTGGCTGCGGCGCAAATGCCTGCTGTGGCGCGGGGACCACTTTCCACTCGGCGAACGCAACGATGTAGAAGAAGACCACGCCGGTAAGCGGAAAAATGCACAGTAAGGAAAGCCACGGAGAAAAGCCGGCTTTCTTGGCGATGAACCAGGCGGGCACCATGAAGATGGCGGCCTGAATCAGATACATGATGGCGTAGAAGCCAGCTAGCGCAGCAAAAATGCCCATCATCTGATTGGTGTTGGTTTGGTCTTGAAGGAAGAGAGCGAGGTTGTGCATAGAGAACGCTCCTGATTTGAGATGGATGCTCGGAGCAACGGTACGGCGAAAGCGGAAAAATCGCAATGGAAATTACGTCAAACTGTACGGAATGTTTCTGTTCCACTGAGTGGCAACCGAAAAGCAGCCGCAGATGTTTCGACTCCGCTGCGCTTCGCTCAACATGACAGGCCTTCTGAGGCCGGCTCTTTTGTCACTTACGTGATGTCTTCCGTGTCGTAGACGGGCTCCGTGACGCGCTTTTTGGGGACGCCGTGGACGGAGCTGAGCAGGTCTTCGACTACATCTTCAAGCTGGCGCTGGGTTTCGATGACCGCTGACATGGTGGCAAGCTCTTCCGGTTCCGTCACGCGCTCCACAAGCGCAATGGCATGACATTGCGCCACGTGGTCCAGGTTCATGCCTTCGGGGGTTTTGGCCTTGATGCTGATCTGGTCAATTTCAATGCCCAACAGGTCGGCAACGCGGGCGCGCATCTCCCCGGCGATGGGGAAGATTTTGGGCGCGGCGAGCACGAGGGTGGTGTCGACGTTGACGATGCGGTAGCCGGCGTGGTGCAGCTCTTCAAGCGCGAGGTTGAGAAAGATGGCCGAGTCGGCGTCTTTCCAGCGCGGGTCGCCTGGGGGGAAATAGCTGCCGATATCGCCGGCGGCTATTGAGCCCAGCAATGCATCGGTAATTGCGTGCAGCAGCACATCTCCATCGGAGTGGCCAGCGAGGCCCTCGGGGTGGTTGAGCGTGAGTCCGCCAATGCGCAGCGGGACGCCGGGCTTGAATGCGTGCGAGTCCCAGCCAAAACCGATCCGTGTATTCATGGGTGACCGTGCCTATCCTGAAGATGCCTGCGGCGCCGAGCGTTTATCTCTGGTTGGTCTTCTCTGTTCCACTTCTCAGCTCAACCAGAGTTACTGGCTCAGTTGCTGAAGGTAGAACTCGGCCAGTTCCAGATCGCCCGGCTTGGTAATCTTCAGATTAACCTGAGACCCCGGCACCACGGCGACTGATTGACCGGCACGCTCCACTACGGATGCTTCGTCGGTGCCGACAAATCCGTCTGCCATGGCCTCGGCGTAGGCGCGCTGCAGGATGCCGAAGCGAAAGCCCTGCGGAGTTTGCGCCAGCACCACGAATTCGCGCGGGATGGTGGAGACGACGAGGGCACCGTGGGCCGTGCGTTCCACCTGCTTGATGGTGTCGACTGCGGGCAGGCCGACGATTGCGGCTCCGTGAATATCGACCGCCTCGATGGTGCGTTCAATGGTGGCCACGTCAATGAGTGGGCGCACCGCGTCGTGCACGAGGACGATGTCATCGAACTGCGCCGGTAAGGCTGCCAGGGCGTGGGATACGGATTCCTGACGGTTGTCGCCGCCTTCGACCACGCGGACCCGGTCGGCCAGGCCGTATTCGGCGATCTGGGCTTCCACGCGTTCCATCTCCGGTTTGCGCACGGCCACGTAGATGCCGGTAACCTGGGCGACGGATGCGAAGGCGCGCAGCGAGTGAATCAGGATGGGAATGCCGTTGAGGGCAAGAAACTGCTTTGGCTGTGCTCCGGCCATCCGCGTGCCCAGTCCCGCTGCCGGAATGATGGTGAATACCTGCATGACCGTGAAGTATACAACGGGGCATTGCAGTGGGTTGGTTCGTTATCTCCCCGGTCCCCAAAAGCAAGGGACCGAGGGCACCCGCGTAGGATTAGCCGGCGGCTTATCCTTCCACCGGCTCGACGTAGAACATTTCGTTGGTGGTGCGGAAGCCGAAGGATTCGTATACGGGACGGGCTGCGTCGGAACTGTGCAAGGCTACTACGCGGAGGCCGCGACGGTGCGCTTCGGTGAGGCAGAGATCGACCAGGGCGTGGGCCAATCCGCGCTTGCGATAGTCCGGTTCCACAAAGACGTTGAGCAAGTATCCGCGATGCTCGCAGGAGGGGGCGAGCGGGTGCGGCGGCCAGTCGAGCACCAGCAGACCGGCGGAGGCGATGGGGCGGGCGTCGTCTTCCGTGATCCAGCCGGCATATTTGCCTTCGACGATCATGCGGTTCACCCAGGGCTCGAAGTTGCGGCTCATGGCGTCGAGGATGGATTCCTGGGTGCGGCCCATGGCGGCAAACATGGCTCGCCGGTGAGCGGTGATGAGTGCGGCATCGGCCGCGGTGACTGTGCGTGTCTGCAACATGCGGTTCAGTATAACCACCTGCGGCGGGGCAGGCACCTGCGGAGCGGCGGTTGCTCGCGGGAGGCTCGCACGGGCGTACTGCTTCCCGCCCTTGCGCAAGGAATAAAGCGCAAGAACGGGGCACGGAGCGTTATCAGGGTTGGTGAGGGGAAACGCCGTATGATTTTGAAATGCGCGCTCCGCCTAATCCAACATTGCCGATTGACACTTCGCTGCTGCGGCCGGGGTTGCGGCTGGCGGTTGGGGTTTCTGGCGGGGCGGATTCGGTGGCCCTGCTGCGGGCGCTGGCGGAGCGGAGCGGAGAGTTGGGACTAGTGCTGCATGTTGCGCATCTGCACCACGGGCTGCGCGGCGCCGAGGCGGACGGCGATTTGGAATTCTGCCGGGCGCTGGCGGTTGGGCTTGGACTGCCTTTCCATGAGGCGCGCGTGGATTCCAACGCCGAGGCCAGGGCGCATGGGGAAACCGGAAAGCCGGGGGAGTCGATTGAGGAGGCGGCGCGGCGGCTGCGGTACGGCTGGTTCCGGCAATTGCTGGCATCGGGCGAGGTGGACGCTGTAGCGACGGCGCACACGCTGGACGACCAGGCGGAAACGGTTCTGGGCAAGTTTTTGCGCGGCGCGTGGACGGAGGGACTTTCCGGGATTCATCCGCAGGTGGTGTTCGCGGAGGGGCGCATTGTTCGTCCGCTGCTGGGAGCAATGCGGGCTGAGGTGGAGGCGTACCTCAAGTCGCTGGGCCAGGAATGGCGGGAGGATTCGTCGAATAAGGATGCCTCGTATACCCGGAATCGGATTCGGCATGAGCTGCTGCCGCTGCTGCAGGGGTGGAATCCGCGGCTGAGGGAGCACTTGGCGCAAATGGCTGTTTTGGCGCGGGACGAGGAGACATGGTGGCAGGCGGAGTTGGCCAAATTGCCGCAGTTAGTGCTGGCTGGCCGGCCGGTTCGAGGTGGCGGGCGGGCGGCGGGCGAGGGGCTGGCGATCGATGTTACGCGGCTGGGGGCGCTGCATCCGGCGCTGCAGCGGCGCATGTTGCGCAATGCGGCCGAATCGCTGGGTGCGGCGTTGGATTTTGCCGGCACGGAGGCGGTGCGGGCGTTGGCGCTTTCAGGCCGAGCGGGGCAGAAGCGGGAGTTGGCTGGAGGTTTGCGGGCCGAGCGCACTCCGCGCGAATTGAGGCTGGAGATTGCGCCGGACACTGCGGAAGAGGCGGGCGACTCCGCTTACAGTGCGTTGATTCCCGGAGAGATTGTCGCTCCGCGCTTCGGGCTGCGGCTGCGGATTGAGGCGGAAACTACGAGTGTGGCGGGTCAGGGGTCTGCCGACCCTGACGGCTCAAGGGCCAGAACCGCCGTTTTGCGCAATTGGGGACCCGGCGATCGTGTCCGGCTTCGCTATTCCAGCGGCCCACGGAAGGTAAAGGAAGTGCTGGAGCGATTGCGCGTGACCGGAACCGGGCGCGCATTGTGGCCGGTGCTGGAAGTCGATGGCCATATTGCGTGGATGCGCGGAGTGGAGCTGGAGCCGGAGTGGGGCATTGTGGTGGTGGCGACACCGCTTGAGGAGACGCCTGCCGGCATTCGATAAAACGCGGTCCCTGTGTGTGGGCAAAGTCTTGAAGGGATCGAACCCAGGTGCGATCCGTGGAGGAGAAACCTACACGTTTTCCGCGCTTCGGAGTACAATCGATGATACTGCTCTCTCAGGCGGACAGATACCCGTGTCTGCCGCCCGGAGCGTGTGAACTTTCTGTGACTTCCGGGAAGTGGCGCGCGTCCAATGAGTGATGTAGGCGGAGTTGGAGGTTTTGACGCGCTTCCCCCCGCCGGGAAAGAGGAGTCCTGGTGAATTCGACCGTAAAAACGATCATGTTCTGGATGTTTATCCTAGCCTGCCTCATGCTTCTGTTTACCGTGTGGCAGAAGAGCGCGACCATAGGGAAACCTGTGGATATCGGCTACTCCGATTTGCTGGACAAGATCGACGCGGGGCAGGTGCAGAACGCCACCATCCAGGGAACCGCGGTTCACGGCCAGATCAAGGGCCAGAAGGATCCGTTCCACACAACGATTGACCCGGGCAATGTGGACAGCCTGACCAAGGAACTGCGCACCAATAAAGTCGTATTCGACATCAAGGAACCGCAGAGCAATCTACTGATCCCGATCCTGATCAATGTGGGGCCGTTTGTTCTGCTGGGGGCGATCTGGTTCTTCATGCTGCGGCAGATGCAGGCAGGTGGCAATAAAGCGATGTCGTTCGGCAAGAGCCGCGCGCGGTTGCTCAGCATGCAGCAGAAAAAGGTGACCTTCAAAGACGTGGCCGGGGTGGATGAGGCCAAGGAAGAACTGAAGGAGATTATCGAGTACCTGCGCGAGCCGCAGAAGTTCCAGAAGCTGGGCGGGCGCATACCCAAGGGTGTACTGCTGGTTGGACCTCCGGGAACGGGCAAGACGCTGCTGGCGCGGGCTGTGGCCGGCGAGGCCAATGTGCCGTTCTTCTCCATCTCCGGATCGGACTTTGTGGAGATGTTTGTGGGCGTGGGCGCAAGCCGCGTTCGCGACCTGTTTGAGCAGGGCAAAAAGAACGCACCCTGCATCATCTTCATTGACGAAATCGATGCGGTGGGCCGTCATCGTGGCGCGGGCCTCGGCGGCGGACACGACGAGCGCGAGCAGACGCTGAACCAGTTGCTGGTTGAGATGGACGGCTTTGAGTCGAATGACGGCGTGATCCTGGTGGCGGCCACAAACCGGCCCGACGTGCTGGATCCCGCGTTGCTGCGGCCCGGCCGTTTTGACCGGCGCGTGGTTGTGGGCCTGCCGGATGTGCGCGGGCGCGAAGAAGTGCTGCGCGTGCATGTGAAGAAGGTCCCCGTCTCCGACGACACGAACCTGAACGTGCTGGCTCGTGGGACACCGGGATTCAGCGGCGCCGATTTGGCCAACATGGTGAATGAGGCCGCACTGAATGCTGCTCGCGTGAATCGCAAGCAGGTAACGATGTACGACTTTGAGCTGGCCAAGGATAAGGTGTTGATGGGCGCCGAGCGCAAGTCGATGCTGCTGACGGAAGAAGAAAAGCGTGTGACCGCGTATCACGAAGCGGGGCATGCACTGGTCTCGTTCCGGCGCGAGCACTCGGATCCAATTCACAAGGTCACCATCATTCCCCGTGGCATGGCTCTTGGCGTGACGATCTTCCTGCCGGGTGACCGTCACAACTACACGCGCGAGTATCTTGAGGCCAACCTGGCTATCGCGTACGGCGGCCGTGTGGCTGAGGAGATCTTCCTCAACCAGATGTCGACCGGCGCGGGAAGCGATATTGAGAGCGCAACCGACCTGGCCCGCCGCATGGTGTGCGAATACGGCATGAGCCGGCTTGGTCCGCTGACTTTCGGCAAGAAGGAAGAGCAGATCTTCCTGGGCCGCGAGATCGCGCAGCATCGCGACTTCAGCGAAGAGACGGCGCGGCAGATTGACCTTGAAGTGCGCAGGCTGATCGACGAAGCCTACCAGTCGGCGCACTCGATTGTGGAGTCGCACGCCGATGCCATGCACCGGATTGCCGCCGCCCTGCTGGAGCGGGAGACGATCGATGCGGAAGAAGTGAAGATGCTGATCGAGGGCAGGGAACTGCCTCCGCTGCGCTCGGTGCTGGCTTCGCCCAGCGACAAGGGCGGCGATGGCATTCAGCAGGTGCTGAAGCCGGAAGCACGGGGCGGACCGAGCTATCCGGAGGGGTCGCCTTCGCCGGCATAGACGCCAGTTGTGAGTGAACAGGGGGGCCACTCATTGCGAGTGGCCCTTTGCGTTGGTGCGCGCGCTGGAAGCGGGCGACGGATCGATCCGCGTTAGGATTGCATCATGTGCTTCCTTCTCTATGCCGGCACAAACAAGCCAATCGTGCGCAGCGAGTGGCGCAAAGAAGCGCCGGGCTTCCACGTCCGGTCTTTGATCGAATACGACGCGGCGATCAAGGCGCATTTCAGCAACCCTGAAGTGCAGTATGTCGGGTCTATGTCCGGTTGCGGCTGCGATTTTCCGCACTTGATGTACCAGAACGGCGGGTGGCCTGCCTACCTGGAAGATGAGACGGATGAAGAAGGGCTGGCAAGCGATCGCTTTAATCGTGCGTCGCTGGCTGCGCTTCTCCAAACGACTGGCGAAGCGTTCGTTGAGCTCTATGGAGTCTGGGCCGGAGACTTCGCGGATGAGCCGAGAGTCCGGGAAGAAGTCACGCTGGAAGGCATTCGCCGCGACGATTTTCATTTCAAGGAACGGGGTTTTTATCGGCTCGCCCTGCAATATCCGATCGCTGATTGAACCTTCTGCCCCTTTCCTTCGACATAAGAGATGAATGCACACAGATGCTGAAACCCGAGCGTACTACGAATGGATCGCGCTGCGTTGCCAGGCTGGCGAGCCGGATGCTTTCGAGGATCTGATTGCGGTGATGGAGCGGCCGTTGCTCTACTACGCGGCCACCTTGACCGGCAGTCAGGACAGCGGGCTCGACGTTCTGCAGGATGTTTGGGTCAAGGCGTTGCGCGGCATTCATAAGCTGAAGGATCCTGGGTCGCTGCGTTCATGGCTCTACACCATCACGCATGGCGTTGCGGTGGATCGGATTCGCCGGAATGCCTCAAGGGAACGGGCTGAGCAGGTTGAGCTTGAGGATTTCGAGGAGGCCGAAGAGCCTTTGTTTACCGAGGAAGATGCTGCTGCGATTCACCAGGCATTGAGCCAGATTGGGCTCAGACATCGAGAGGTATTGGTGCTGCATTTTCTTGAGGACTTATCGATTGGGGAGATTGCCGCAGTTGTCGGGTGCTCTGAGGGCACCGTGAAATCCCGCATGCATTACGCGAAGCGGGCGATGAAAGAGATTCTGATTGGAGGGGATGATGGAAAAGGGAAGTGATGGTTTGCGTGAACGGTTGCTGGCGCGATTGCCGCAGCCGGAGAATGTGGCTGCTTATCGCGAGGAAGTGGCATCAATGCTTGCCAAACACAACAAGGGACTGACCGCAGAGAAATGGTCAAACTACATACTCGGTGCGTGTGTGGTGTGGCTGCTCGCCGTATCCAACTCAACATGGGGACCAAATCTGGATTCAACGGCGCAACATGTTCTTCAGGTGTTTGCGGCTGTTTTCTTCTTCCTGCTGGGGGTCGGCAGCTTGAAAGTCTATAACCATCGGAACCAGATGGAGGTTCTGAAGGAAGTGAAGCAAGTGCAGTTGCAGGTGCTGGAATTGCAGGCGTCCCTTCGCAAGGACGGTGCGGAGTAGGCGATCGCATGTTGGGCGCGCTGGATGATCGGGGACGCTCTCTTAAAATGGAGACAGGAGAGAGTGATGAGCGACGGTCGCGAGGAGCGTGAGGAACGCGAGAAACGGCGCGAGCAGGAAGAGCGAGAGAACCGGGAAGACCGGCTTGAGCGCTATCCTGCCGACCAGTGGGAGAAGGAGCGGGACGACTCCTGAAGGGGCTCCGGAAGGATCGTAGGGCCCTTTCGCGGCCCGGTCAGAAGATCTTGTATCCTACCCCGACACTAACTCCGTAGGGAAACAGTTGCTGGCCGTTGATCCACTTCGGCCACTGCTGGTACTCGAAGTCGACCGCGCGGACGCTGAGCCGCCGGTTGATTTTCACATCGAGTCCGCCGCCGTAGGCGAGGGCTGTGAACTGGCCAGTGGCGTAGTTGTATTCGAAATTCATTTTGCCCAGGCCGATGAGCGCCTTGGCATAGGGTGTGGCCCGCCAGAAGTGCAGCTTCTCAATCGGGTATCGCGGGCCGATGAGGTAGGTGCTCTCATTGATGTCCGCGAGCTGGTTGAAGCGCAGCCAGCGTCCCTCGCCCTCAACCTGAAACCAGCGGTTGAAATGGATGTCGACATAGGTTCCGAGGCCGTAGAGCCGGTTAGGACTTTCCTGGGCAACTCCGTCCCCGGCGTAGTCGGGCTGAAACCCTGACACCATTCCGCCAGCGGTGACGGAAAACGTTCGGCCATAACCCGCCGGCGTCACTTGCGCGCGCGCCGATAAACTGCCGGCGGCGAAAAGGACTGACAAGAGCAAGAAAACTGTTATTGGTTTCATTGGCACTCAGTATATCCAGTCATTGTGATGGTCAGCAGCGGCCGGACGCAATCTGATCTTTCCTTCAGTATGAAGCACATACATTCGTCCGAGATGCTTGCGACTCGTTTTGCGGGAATGTGAAAACCCCTGGCCGGGTGAGGGGTTTTTGCTCACATCTGCCAGGGGCATTCTGAAGGATGCTCTCTTCTTACTGGGTTGGCGCAGGGGGTGGTGGCGGCGCAGGAGTGGTGTCCCCGGCCGGAGGAGGAGCCGTGTCGCCAGGCGCGGGTGCTGTGGGCGCAGCGGGCGGCACCTCCACGCGGGCTTCGTCATAGCGCTGGAGCCGGTAGACAATCGGCGTCACCTCGAAGGGCATCTTGTCGCGAGGGTTCATGTAGGCATAAACCTTCGCGCTCAGCTGGTGCACCTTGTCATCCCAGGGATCGGTTTTGAGCCAGGAACCGAGCGGGTTAGCTGCTCTCTGGTTCAGGTCGTCCCAGTTCAGCTTGGGTGACATCTTCTGCAGATCGACCATCCACGGTGTTCCGTCGGCCCTGAGCAGCGAATCGCCGAGCTTCGGGGTGTTCAGAGCCTTCAGTTCCTTTCCGCGGTCAACCAGCGCCGTGTAGTAGAGACCGGCGGTCGGCAGTTGATCCTTATACATGGAATTCTGAAGGTACTCCATGGCCTTTTTGGCGGCTTCTTCGTTGTCGTGGTCGGAGTGATACATATTAATGCGCTGGAAAGTCGCCTCGTCAGGGAAGAGTAGACGATCGTTGAAGGCGTAGCGGGTATCGATGTGGTGTCCCATGGCTACATGGGCCAGTTCCATTGCAATGACCGAGGCAATTGCCGGTTCGTTGGGCAGCGTATCGAGGAGTCCCTTGCTGATGAGGATGGTATTGCCGACGGTGGTGGCTTCAATAGTGTCGGTGAGCAGGACGCGGGTGTGAATCTGGTCGGTGAATGCAAGGTTGTTGGGCACCACGAGGTTAATGACGATCTGGTCCAAAATCTTGTTTTCATATCCACCCTGGTTCAGCGGTGCAACCAGGCCGGCTTCCACCAGGCGATCGATCACGTTGTTTTCAGCCTGCGTGACCCAGGCGCGCGTGGCTTGCAGCGGACCCACGTCCTGTGTATCGTCGACGGGGTTAACAGCGTCGTCCACCTTGACGCTGACGTTTTCGCTGTCCCGCGTGGGAAGCTTGAGAGAGTAGCCCCAGAAGTGCGTCTGCGCCTTCAGGCCCACTGATTTCTCGCTGTTGACGCGAGTCGTCTCTTCTACGTAGACGGCGACCGGCAACCAGATTCCGGGCTGCACATTCATGCGCCAGCTATCGAAGTGGAAGTAATACTTGGCGGAGTCTTCAGCGGATGGTCCGGTGTAGGTTCCGTTGAACCGCACCACGTTGCCATCCTCATCCTCAATCCAGATACGGCCATAGAAGCGGCCTGCTCCGGCAACCTTCGGATGGACATCGAAAACCCATGTACGAACTGAACCCAGGAACTCCCGGCGAACGTAGCTGAAGACGTAGTGCTGCTGGTCAAAGCCCGATGGATCAAGAAACATCATCTGCATGAAGCCAGTGGGGGAATAGGTAAATTTCTCCAGGCCAAGCGCCTTGGTGAGGCCGGTGATGGCCCCGAACGATCCCTTGAAGAAGCCTTTTTTGCCGGACGCCCTGGGGTCATAGGTCTTGTCGACGAATCCCTTGCCGAAGTCGACGCGGCTGAGCGTGTACTCATCGTCAACCGGCACTTCAAGCAGCTTCACGTCAGGCCGCGTGTCCTGGATGTAAGTCTCAACGAGCGGCGTGCGCTGCTGGATATTCTTGACGACCACCTTCTCGCGACCGATGGCTTTTTCAACCAGCGCGGCCTGTTCGGCCGTGAGTTGATGAGCCTGCTCGTACTTGGGCTGCTTTTTACCGTACGCGCCAGCGACAGTGAAGGTAAGCATCAGGAAGGTGAGGGATATCTTCCGAAACGTCATGTCAAGCTCCTAGGTGTGTTCTTTCAGCTTATCTTATTGCCGCCGGGACCAAGGCTTCGGGCTGTGCGGCGGAGTGAAGCAATGCTACGCCAATTGAAACTTAATTTTGATGTTGGTAGTCAAATCAACCGCTTGTCCATTACGTGTAGCTGGGCGGAATTTTATCAGTTGTGCCACTCGACGGGCTTCTTCGTCCAGTCCATGACCCAGCCCATGGACTACGCCTTGCACCAACACCTGACCGCTGGCTGTAAATGTGACCCGCAAAACCACGTCGCCCTGAACCCGCAACTGCTTTGCTTCCGAGGTGTACTGACCCTCGGGAATGGAAAGCAGATCGAGAGTTGTGGAGGACGCCGCCTCCGGAACAGTGGGCTTAGCCACAGCGGCAGTGGTCACCGCGGGGATGCCGGCTGAAGCTACTTTCGCGTTGCCATAGGTGCTGCCAGTTGAACTGGTGCCGGTGGCGCCCGGAATACCGGCGGAGGCTACCTTACCCACTACGCCAGCATTGGATCCGGACTTGAGTCCATTGCCGATGCCCGTTGAGCCCACCACTCCATGGGGAGCCACAGCCGGACCCTGCATGCCACCGTAGGGGTTGCCGATGGCCGCCACGGTAGCAGGACGCGTGGCATTGGGATTGGGAGTCACACCAAAGGTTTCACCCAGGTGCACAGGCGCCGTGGAGGGCTTTACCTGCCGGTTTTGCGCTGGCATGGCGGCCGTAAGGGCAGCCTTGGGCTGAGGAGACAAAATCACGGCGGGCTTGGCGAGCTTGACTGTGGGCAGCGCGACCTTGGCTTCCATCGTCACGGGTTTCAGGTCCGGCTTCAGCTCGGGCTTCTGAAGCTTGATCCTCGGTGCTTCAAAGTGGGTTTCGGGCAGCCTGACTGGGGTCGGAAGCTCTTTCGGTGGCGGCGGCACCTTGACTTTGATTTTGGGCCGTGGCGGTGGCGTTGTGGGTACAATCAGCTCCGTATACTCGTACTTATGCTGATCCATTGCCTTCTTGGCGGTTGCTCCAATAACAAGGAGCAAGATCAGAATTAGGCCGTTTATCACCATGCTGGTGAAAAATGAGCCGGCTCTTCCCTCGGGCTCAGGGAGCAAGCCAAAGGTCATTCTTTCCGGGTATCTCACTGCCATAATCTCAGTCCTCACGTTTGTCTCTCGGATGGGGGAGAACCAGTTGTTCAATGCGGCTGCTTGTCAAAGCGGCCGTCAATTGCAAAACAGAGGGATCGCGGACCCCTGAAGCGATGGTTGCCAGGTTGAACCCATCATCCAATTGCACCTGGCGATCGTCGTATGAGCGCAAACCTCGCATCATGGTGGTGTTAGATGCTGCTTTTGTGACCAGTTCCGCTGCAAGCCACTGTAGTTTTCCAGGGTCCTTCAAAGTAAAAAAGGCACCCTTGGGAGGATCGGAAAAACCTGTGGCCGCGCTGGCGTAAACTGGCCGAGTGATAGGGATATAGGCGCGCAAGGAGTCAAAGCCCAGCGTGATCCGTTCCGCGCGAAGCGGAGCGCAACCAGAATGGATCTTCGACATGCCACGCACTCCTATCCATTATCGAAAACCTCGGCGAAAAAACTTTCAATCCCTCGTTTGGGCCAGCGTAGCGCGGTAATTTCTAAATCGGCAGAAGCAAACTAAGATTTCAACTCTTCTTCTGTGCCGTCAGCCGCGATTTTTAAGCAGCGGTACAGGGTAATGCCGCCTCTGCGGCGGTCTCGAAGAAAGTGAAGGCATAGCTCACTTCCCATACCCCTATAGTACCCTTAGTGTTAGACCCAAGGTAAACCAAACTGGCGTCGAAGGGGCAATTTTTTTTATGAAGATATTAGTCACCGGGGGTGCGGGGTACATAGGTGGAACAGTAGCCTCCGCGCTTTTGGCAAAAGGCCACCAGCCCGTGATTTATGACGATCTTAGTCACGGTCGACGGGACCTGCTTCCAGCCGGAGTGGAATTCGTAGAAGGGGAGTTGGGAGACCGGCGCGGGATTGAAAACCTTTTCAATTCAGCGAAAAACGAGGGCCAGCCATTCGACGGGGTCCTCCATTTTGCCGCCCTCATTGAGGCCGGCGAGTCGATGGTGAATCCAGAGAAGTTCTTCCGCAACAACACGGCTTCCACCCTCACCCTGCTCGAGGCGATGCTCGCGGAGGGGCCGCGACGCCTGGTGTTCTCTTCCACCGCCGCCGTTTACGGCGAGCCGGAGTCGGTTCCAATTCCCGAAACGGCACGCCTTTTGCCCACCAATGCCTATGGCGAGTCCAAGTTGCTGGTGGAGCACATGCTTAGCTGGCTGAACCGGATTCATGGGCTGCGCTATGCATCTTTGCGCTATTTCAACGTTGCCGGTGCTCCCGAGGGTCCGGAGGGCGTGACCCGAGGCGAAGCGCACGAACCGGAATCGCACCTCATTCCGCTGGTTCTGGACGTCGCCCTGGGCAGGCGCGAGTCTATTCGTATCTATGGCGAAGATTACCCAACCCCGGACGGCACCTGCATCCGCGATTACGTTCACGTTTCCGATCTGGCGGATGCCCACCTACTGGCCCTCGGTGCTCTGGAGAAACAGGATCGCCTGATCTTCAACCTCGGCAACGGAGAGGGATTCAGTGTCTTCCAGGTCATCGAGTCGGCCCGCCGTGTCACCGGCCACCCCATTCCCGCGGAAATCCACCCTCGCCGGGCCGGCGATCCCGCTGTCCTGGTTGCAAGTTCAGAGAAAGCCGTCCGCGAGTTGGGATGGAAACCCCGTTACTCCCAGCTGGATGACATTCTTCGCACCGCGTGGATCTGGCACCAGAAACGTTATCAAATCCGAGATGCGAAATAGTCGGCCTCACGCCGCGCGGACTGAGCGCAGCGCGAGGTCGTTGGTTTGTTACTGTTCGATATAAACGTATCGTTATATAGCCAGACTCCGTTGATTTTCGAATAGAGCCTTGCGTAGACTGTTGCGCCGTTTGGCACAGGCTGGGCACGTTTGCGGAAGTGGCCGAGCCTTTGTATAAGAACAGGTTGCTTGAGCCGGGTGCAGTGGTGTCGAGGTTGAGCTGGTAGAGAGTGAACCCCCGTCCCGGCGTTCCGCAGGGAAGCCTGCCGTAGTCCGCAATATAGATGTTTTTCGATGCGCCGATACCCATGCCCCAGAGCGCGGAGATGCCGGCGTTGAGTGCGGGTCCGCAATCGCCCTTGTCTGGTTGATCGAACCAGCGAGCCGAATAGCCATTGCCGAGGATGGTAGAGATATAGCTCGCCGGGGTGACTTTGCGACAACCAAGTTCCCGTAATCCACGAAGTAGAAGTTGCCCGCGCCGTCAAGGACGATGTTGCGGGGCTCTTCGAGTAAGGCGGAGGTCGCGATAGGGAAGCCTCCAACACTCGGTGGTCCGACAGTCAACGCGATTGTTGCCTGCATCCATAATGAATTTAGGCTTTGGCCTTGTTGTCAAAGTTGATTCCGTCAGGATTGAATAGCACCAAACTGCCCGTGATGAGAACTGATGGTGTGCGGTTGAACAGCGTGCTCAAACTGATGAGCACCGCGGCGTTTCCGTGAATATCGACTGCGGATTTGGAATTGTTGGGAGTGTTCCGCTGCCTATTTGCAGACGGTCAATCCGTGCTCTCGAACGGCGGCATGGCCAGGGAAGGCTCTACGTTAGTGCGTAAACAGGGCCAGCGGGATGGATTCGCCCATGGCTTTGTAGCCGGCCGGTCCAGGATGCAGGTGGTCGCCGCAATCGTATGCGGGGAGCAGGTGATCGGTGTGCTGGGGGTCGCGGACTACGGCGTCGAAATCGATGACGGCATCGAAGTGGCCGGCGGTGCGAATCCATTGATTCACGGCCTGACGGTCTGCTTCGCTGAGCGGGCCGGGATGATAGTAGCCGGAGCCTACATACGGTGTGATGGTGGCGCCATAGACCAGCAGGCCATGGGCATGAGCGCGGGCGATGATTTGGTTGTAGGCGGCGATGACACGTCGCATAAAGGCGGCATGCGTTTCTGGAGAGACTTCCGCGTGAATTGCCACGCCCCCGAGATCGTTGACGCCTTCGAAGACAATGACCCATCGCACGGCCGCGGGGGCGAGCACATCGCGATCGAAGCGTGACAGCGCGTTTGGTCCAAGGCCGTCGGTGAGCAGGTGATTGCCGCCGATGCCCTGATTGGAGACGCCGATGTTGCGCGTTGCGGGAGCGGACTGGAGCCTTGCCGCGAGCACGTCTGTCCAGCGGTCGTTGCCGTTGGTGGTTGCGCCGTGGCCGTCGGTGATGGAGTCGCCGAGGATGACGACGGACGCGGCCGAGGATGCTGCCTGTACGTCTACCTCTGAAAGCTGAAACCAGTGATCGACCTGTTTGGGTTCGGCGAAGGTTGCTGCGCTGACAAAGTCGCCATGGACGTACCAGGAGGTTGCGCGGGAGCCGGGGTGGCTTGTTTCGCGGACTGGTGGCGTATCGAGGTGATACGTGATGGCCAGGTTCGACAACGGGGCGACAGGAAATTCGAGCGGATCTGAGACGAACTCGGCGCCCGCGGGAATGGTGACGTCGGAGGTGCCGGCGAAGGTGAGCGGATGGTCGGACGCGGGATCGATTGCCGCTGATGCAGTCGAAATGGGGAGCGCGATGTGGACCGCGGTGAAGTGGAGTGGCTCGGTTCCGAAGGCGTTGGAGAGATGGACGCGCAGCGCGGGACCGCCGACGGATAGATGGACGATCTGGCGCACGGTGGCATCGCGGAGGTCGTCTGGCGGAAGGGCGTTTTGCGGTTCGGGGATTTGTTGCGATGTTCCCCAGGTGGCTACCCACGACTGCGCTGGGACGGGAGCGGACTTGGCGGCGTGCGCGGATGGGAGGCACGCGAGGACGCTGGCGAGGATGGCGCACGCGAAGATCGTCGAGAATTTTGGTGCAAGTTTCATGATGGCCGGTTTAGTATGGGGTCCGAAGTAAATCGCTTTTCCAAAAGCGAAGCATATCATTCCTGGAGCGTGCCGTGCGTATTTCGTTGAAGTCGACCTCTTTGCTGATGGTTTTTGCGAGCGCTTCGGCGTTGGTTGTGTGTGGAATTGCGCAGACGCCTTCTACGCACCCGCCAGTTACTTTCACGGCCGATCAGGATCATCAGAACATGATGGACCAGTTGGGAATCAAGGCTCTGCGACCGGGGCCGAGCGGCAACGAAAAAGCGCCGAACCATGCCAATTACGATGAATCGCTGGCCAATCCCTATCCGAATTTGCCCGACCCGCTGACGTTAAACGACGGAACGAAGGTGACGACGGCGGCGCAGTGGTGGGACAAGCGCAGGCCAGAACTGGTGGACATGTTGTCGAAGTATGTGTATGGACGACAGCCGGAGAACCTGCCCAAAGTGACTTGGACGGTGACGACGGCGGACCACGAGTTTCTGGGTTTCACGCCAATTATTGCGAAGGACCTGATTGGCGAGGTGGATAACTCGGCGTACCCGGCGATCAAGGTGCGCATCCACATGACGGTGGTGACGCCAGCGAATGCGAAGGGGCCTGTGCCGGTGCTGATGATGTTTGGGCGGGCAGGGTTTCCCAATCCAAATGAGCCGCGCGGCGAAGAACTGGGCCGCGTGAATGCTGCGTGGAAAGCGCTTCTGCTGCAGCAGGACCCCTCGCTCAAGGATGTGTTTGACAAGCATCCCGCATGGGAGCCGCTGAAGGAGAGCCCGTTTTTCGTGCGTCCCGAACTGAATGAAGATGGGGATCCACCGAACCAGTGGCAGTTGGTGGCGGCGGGTTGGGGATTTGTCTTGTTTGATCCGGCCAGCGTGCAGGCGGATGACGGAGCGGGGATTACGCGGGGAATTATTGGACTGGTGAACAAGGGGCAGCCCCGCAAGCCGGAAGACTGGGGCGCATTGCGCGCATGGGCATGGGGCGCGGGACGCGGCCTCGACTATTTGGAGACCGATCCGGCGGTGGATGCGAAGCATGTGGGCATCGATGGAGTTTCGCGCTACGGCAAGGCAACGCTGGTGACGATGGCGTTCGATCAGCGGTTTGCGATGGCGCTGGTTGGGTCGTCGGGCAAGGGCGGCGCTACACTGCTGCGCCGCAACTATGGAGAAGCGGTGGAGAGCCTGACGGGCGGCGAATACTACTGGATGGCTGGGAACTTTATGAAGTATGGCGCGAGCGATGCGACGTTTGGGAAGATGACGCCGGGCGATATCCCAGTGGATTCGAATGAGCTGATTGCGCTGTGCGCGCCGCGGTTGACGTTTATCAGCTATGGCGTTCCGGAAAAGGGCGACGCGCATTGGCTGGATCACCAGGGTAGCTTCATGGCCACGGTGGATGCCAGCCGGGTATTCAATTTGCTTGGAGCGAAGGGGCTGTCGGTGGATGGGGATTATCACACGGCGAAGATGCCGCCGGTGAACCAGGGGCTGATGGATGGGCAGTTGGCATGGCGGCAGCATGACGGCGGCCATACGGACGCGCCGAACATGAAGTGGTTCATTCTTTGGGCGGATAAGTTCATTGGGCATACGCCGGGGCAGTAGAGGGCGTGTACAGTAAGCAAATGATCACACGCCGTCGCTTCTTCCGGACCGTTTCCGCAACATCCCTAGTGCTGGCGCTTGAGCCGAGCCTTCGGATGGCATCTGCTCAAGGGGTGAATGGGGTCTATAGCAACCCGATCATGGGCGGAGACCACCCGGATGCAAGCCCTATCCGTGTGGGTACGGACTTTTACCTCACTCACTCAAGCTTCGAGTGGGCGCCAGGGCTGCTGATCTGGCATTCATTGGACCTGGTGAATTGGCGTCCCGTTTCCGCCGCTCTGCGCCGTTACTACGGAAGCGTGTGGGCGCCGTACCTTTGTGAGTATGACGGACATTTCTATATCTACTACCCGTCGAATAACAAGCTGTTCGTGGTGCATGCCGATCATCCAACGGGACCGTGGAGCGAGCCGATTGATCTGGGAATCTCCGCAATCGATCCTGCGCATATTGCGGAAAACGGACGCCGCTATTTGTACACGAACGGCGGACAGATGGTGGAGCTTACCGCGGATGGGCTTGGGGTGAAGTCGCCGCCGCGCACTGTTTTTGCACCGTGGCCGGTGCCCGCGACAACGCGCATGGAGTGCACATGCCTGGAAGGCCCAAAGCTGCTTGAGCATAATGGTTATTTTTATTTGAACGTGGCGGAAGGCGGCACAGGCGGTCCAGCAACCAGCCATTCCGTGATCAGCGCCCGCAGCCGTCACGCAGATGGTCCATGGGAGTTTTCTCCATATAACCCGGTGGTGCATACGCAGTCGCGCGACGATCGTTGGTTGAGTGTGGGGCACGGCCGCCTGGTCGACACACCTGACGGCAAGTGGTACATGACTGTCCACTCGTATGAGAACGGATACCGCACGCTGGGTCGGCAATTGCTGCTGCTTCCGATTACTTGGACGGCAGACGGCTGGTTTCGCGTTGAGCCGGAGATCGCAGCGGATTCGGTCATCCCAATGCCTGTGTCCGGCAGAAGTCAGGAAGCGTTCTCCGATCCATCGGACAACTTCGACAGTGCGGAACTGGGCCTGCAGTGGGGCCTCTGGCACGAGTACGATACGGCGCGATTTGAGACGGGAAAGCAGTTCCTGCGCCTTGCGGCTCGCGGCAAGAGGCTTGAGGATACAGCCGTGCTGAGTACACCTGTCGGCGGCCACTCGTATACGGTCGAGGTCGACGTGGAGATTGAG